>Ga0187892_10000250_pt1 | contig 142363 bp, 119 predicted proteins | sample MA1701073metaG_FD_139345 | JGI IMG/M metagenome (GOLD analysis project Ga0187892, IMG submission 139345) | Bio-ooze microbial communities from a basaltic lava cave in the Kipuka Kanohina Cave System on the Island of Hawaii, USA - MA170107-3 metaG ...
CGCCGCCGTCAGCGTCGTCTTCCCGTGATCGATGTGCCCGATCGTCCCCACGTTCACGTGCGGCTTCGTTCGCTCGAATTTCCCCTTCGCCATGTCTCCGCTCTCCTGCCTTGCTCGGCCCGCGTCCCCTGCCCTCTCGCCTTCCCCGTCCCCTCACGCGCCGAGTCGACCCGTGGCGCGTCAGCCTGCGTAAGCCCAGGAGCGGAATCGAACCGCCGACCTCGTCCTTACCAAGGACGTGCTCTAGCCGACTGAGCTACCTGGGCGTCGGGAATGCTTGCTGTCGTTCGCGCGCGTCCCCTTGCTCGCCGTACGGCTCGTCCCTTCTGGAGCGGGAGACGGGTCTCGAACCCGCGACCCTCAGCTTGGAAGGCTGATGCTCTACCCCTGAGCTACTCCCGCACGTTCCTCGTGTCCCGTCGTTCCGTTCATTGCGTTCATTCCGATGTTCGGGTCGCCGTGTACCAATTCGCCCGCACACTGCCTTGCGCTCCAGGTGAGTGGAGAGGGGAGGGTTCGAACCTCCGTAGGCATACGCCAGCAGATTTACAGTCTGCCCCCTTTGGCCACTCGGGTACCTCTCCGCAGGCAGTCGCGTCTCGATTCCGCGGTGGCAAACACCCCGCCGCCTCCGCTCACGCCCTTCCCCCGCGCCGTCTTTCTCCCCCGGCGCGCAGGAGCCGGCGCAGTCTTCGGCGCGTCTCCGGTTGGAGCTGAAGCTGGCGATAGGATTCGAACCTACGACCTGCTGATTACAAATCAGCTGCTCTACCGACTGAGCTACGCCAGCGCCTGCGGGCTCTGTTGCTCTCGACCAGCACGGCCGCACAAGGCGGGCCAGGAGGTACAGCCGGGCCGCCGGACTCCCCGCGCCGCGTCTCCGCTTCGCCGGGCACGGCAGCACCAATCCCTACCCTACCTACCTACACCACGAGACCAAACTGTTCTAAATTTAGAGGGGACAATCTTCAGCTAGTAGCACCGCGCCCCCGGAGCTGTCAACCAGAACGGACACTACCGACCGCCGGGTAGTGGGTCAGTCCACTACCGACCGCCGCACGCGCCCGCGGAGCGAGGCGCAAGAGCTGGTCGCACCCGGAACCGGGCCGCCTCCAGATCGCCACCACAGCTGGCTTCCCGACTAGCCAACCGTGGGCCCTCCGGAAGGTGGTGCCGGCCTGCCCCGGGCCGCCACGGTCCGCTCGCTGCCGGCGCCCGTCCCGAACTGGCGCTGGCGATAGACCTCGTAGAGAGCAACGGACGCCGCGACGGCGGCGTTCAACGATCGCACTCCAGGCGCCATCGGCAGCGATACCAGCTCATCGCACCCGGCTGCAACGAGGGGACGGATACCCTTGCCCTCGCCGCCGACGACGACCAGCACGCGCCCGGTGAGGGTCGCCTGAAAAATGAGGCGCGATGCCCCGGGGACGAGCCCGACGGCCCACCACCCTGCCGCCTTGAGGTCGTCGATGGCGCGAGCCAGGTTGGTGACCCGGACGACGCGGAGGCGGTGCGCGTACCCGCCAGCGCTTCGCAGCGCCGCCCCGGTCACCGCGACGGCCCGGTCCTTCGGAAGAATGAGGGCTGTCACGCTCAACGCGGCCGCGGTCCGGAGGATCGCGCCAAGGTTGCGCGGGTCCTGGACGCAGTCGAGCGCGACCAGACACTCGGCCGTCATCGCGGCGATGTCCTCGAGCCCGCCGTAGGGAAACGGAGCCATGCGCACCACGATTCCCTGGTGACGCCCGCCGCCGGTCATCTCATCGAGCCTTGCCGCATCGCACCCTCGCACGTCCAGGCCGGCGCGCTTGGCCATGTCTGCGATGGCGGCGTTCTCGCCGCTCGTCCGGTCACGGGCGAGATAGAGGCACGCGACTTGTTGCGGAGCGTCCTGTATCATCCCCGCCGCCGCGTGCAGCCCCCATACGAGGGACTCCTCCATGTTCCCCGATGGGGCGTGACGCTTCCGTGCGCCACCCGGGCGCGAATTTACAGGCGGGAACCGCTTGGTTAAACTTCGGCGGTGCATGCCCCGACGCTTGGATCGCTACATCTTCCTCGAGATTCTCGCGCCGTTCGGTCTCGGGGTGGCGGCCTTCACCTTCATCCTGCTCATCGCGCGCATTCTGAAGCTTGTCGAGCTGGTGATCAATCGAGGTGTGCCGCCCCTGCAGACGCTCAAGCTCTTCTCGTGCATCCTCCCGTTCTTTCTGGAAGTCACGGTGCCGACGGCAATGCTGCTCGCGGTGCTCATCGCCCTCGGCCGGCTGTCCGCCGACAGTGAGATCACCGCGCTGCGGGCGTCGGGCATCAGTCTCTCCCAGATCGCTCGCCCCATCGCCGCTTTCGTCGTGGTCACCTGGGCTCTCACCAGCGTTCTGTCACTCTACGTGAGGCCGTGGGGCCATGCCGTGATGCGCCGCACCCTGTACGAGATCGCCAAGACCAGGGCGGCGGCCGGCCTCAGCCCGCAGGTATTCAACGACGATTTCGAGAACCTGGTCATCTACGTGAATCGCATCGACCCCGCCACCAACGTCCTCGAGCGGGTCGTGATCGCGGACGATCGCAACCCGGAGCAGCGGTCGACCCTGTTCGCGCGGGAGGGCCGGCTCGTGCCGAACGAAGGAGCGCAGATGCTGGTCCTCCGGCTGCTCGACGGCTCCATCCATACCCTCGCCCGCGAGGAAGAGAGCTACCACAAGACCGACTTCGCGGAATACGACATCCGGTTGGACCTGACGACCCTGACGACGCTGAGTCAGACGGGGGTCAGTCCCAAAGAGATGACCATCAAGGAGTTGCGCGCAGCGATTGTCCGGCGGTCGTCCAAGGGCCGCGGCCTCGCTCCGGTCGAGGTGGAGCTGCACCGCAAGTTCTCCATCCCGTTCGCCTGCTTCGTCTTCGGAATCATCGCCATACCGCTCGGGATCCAGCCCGTCCGGGCGGTTCGCTCGCGGGGCTTCGCCGTCAGCCTGGTTCTGACATTCTGCTACTACGTGTTCCTGACCGGCGGAGAGACCCTGGCCCTGGGAGGATATCTCCCGGCCGTGGTGGCGCTCTGGATTCCCAACGTCGTCCTCGGCGCGCTCGGGATCTATCTCTTCGTCGGCGCCACGAACGAGCGCCCACGGCGCGATGGCCTGGCACCGGGCAGGGCCGCCGCGCTCCGGGCGCTCGTCGCGCGCCGTCTCCGACGGACGGGCTGAAGGATCATCCCCTGTGCAGCGGCTCATGCATCTGATGCCTCCGGTCCTGACCCGGCATCTGCTCGGCACGTTCTTGCGCACGACGGGCCTGTGCCTCGGAGCCTTCCTCGGTATCTACCTCGTCGTGGAATTCTTCGATCAGTTCGACGCATTCCTCGAACAGGGGGCGGGCACCGCGGCGATCGCGCAGTACTTCCTGTTCCGGATCCCGATGATCGTGACCCGCGTGATGCCGATGGCGGTGCTCGGGGGGGGCCTGCTCGGGCTCGGCAATCTCAGCCGCCACAACGAGTTTGTCGCCCTGCGGGCGGCCGGGATCAGCGTGTGGCAGCTCGCGGGCGGGCTGCTGGTGACTGCGGTGGTCATCAGCGGCGCGATGTTCCTGTGGAGCGAGCGGGTGGTTCCCTACGCCTCCCAGCGTGCTCACGATGTGTTTGCGAGTGAGATCAAGAAGCGCCCGTTCAAGGGAAAGGGGCGGCGGCAAGTGTGGTTCAGGGGGCTGACCGGTTTCTACAACATCAAGCACGTGAGCGAGAAAGGGCTCGTCGGGCTGACCGTCTTTCAGGTCGATGCTGCCTTTCAACCGCAGCGCGTGATCGAAGTCGACCGCGCGACGTGGGACGGCGCCAGCCGCCGCTGGAACCTGATCGGCAGCCGGGCGTACCGCCTCGACGACGGAGGCCGCATTCGGCCCGAGTCCCTGGACGGGTTCTCACTCCCCGAGTCGCCGGCGGATTTCCTGGCCGCGCCCGGCGAGGCGGAGGAGTTCAACTACGCAGGCCTGCGCCGCTACATCATCGATCTTCGGCGTAAGGGAGCGGATGCCAGTGAGTATCTGGTGGACCTGCACCTGAAGCTCGACGCACCCTTTGCGAGCCTCGTCATGGCCCTGATCGCCATCCCCCTGGCGACCCGCGGCACACGCACCAGCAACCTTGCCGGAGCAGTCAGCTTCGGGCTCGGAATTGGCTTCGCGTATTGGGTGATCCTCGCCTTCGCGCAGGCTCTCGGCGAGGGTGGCGCGCTGCCACCCGCACTGGCGGCGTGGATTGCGAACGGGGTGTTCGCCCTGCTCGGGCTCTTCCTGTTTCTCAGCGCGGAATGACCGCCGCGTGAACGGCACGCGACCGCCCGCGAGCCGCGCGGCCGGCCAAAGACCCGTCGTGCCGCTCAGCGCTTGGAGTATTGCGGGCGCTTGCGAGCTTTGTGGCGACCGTACTTCTTGCGCTCGACCTTGCGGGGATCCCGCGTGACGAAGCCGGCCTTCTTCAGGGGCGGTCGTAGGTCCGAGTTCGTGGCCATCAGGGCCCGCGTGATGCCGTGTCGGATGGCGACGGCCTGCGCCGCCACGCCACCGCCCCTCACGTTCACCTGTACGCTGAACTGCCCGCGACTTCCGGTGACGTCGAAGGGCTGGAACACGATCATCCGGGAGGTTTCCCGCCCGAAGTATGTATCGAGCGTGCGCCCATTGATCATCACCGCGCCATCGCCGCGGCTGAGCCGAACGCGAGCGACCGCGGTCTTGCGTTTTCCCGTTGCCCAGATCACGTTCACTCGCTCAGCCATCGAAGCTCCTGGCGTCCCGCGACTCCGCGGCCCTACTTAGGCGCTCCGCCGTCCCGGGGCAAGTCCCCACCCCAGCGAGCATCACGACCCGATCGGACGCTTCTCGGTTCCCCCGCCGACACGAAGCGGCGGCAGCGGTGTGGGCTGCTGCGCCGCATGCGGGTGATCCGGCCCGGCATATACTTTTAGCTTCCGCGCCAGCTGGCGCCCCAGCCGAGTCTTCGGAAGCATGCCGGTTACGGCGTTCTTCACTAGCCGCTCCGGAAAGCGGGCCAGCACCTCGGCTGCCGTGCGCCGACGCACGCCGCCGGGATATCCGGTGATCCTGTGGTACACCTTCTGGCCGAGCTTCTCTCCGGTGACGCGCACTCTGGCGGCGTTGACGACGACGACGAAGTCCCCCGCGTCGAGGTGCGGTGAGTAGGCCGGGTTCGCCTTGCCGCGGAGCACGCTCGCAACCCGGCTCGCCAGGCGCCCGAGCACCTGCCCCTCGGCGTCGACCACGTACCAGCGGCGCTTCGTGCGAGCATCCGCGGTGGTGAGATGGCGAGTCTGCATCGACATGGACCTTGCCTCAGCGCATCCAAAATATGGCGGGGCCGACGGGACTCGAACCCGCGACCTCCGGCGTGACAGGCCGGCGTTCTAAACCAACTGAACTACGACCCCGTCTGCGATGACACCAACCGGTGGGCGGTATCCGATTTGAACGGATGACCCCCGGCTTGTAAGGCCGATGCTCTCCCGCTGAGCTAACCGCCCCCGCCAGCAAAGCCCCGGCGGGTCCGAAACCTCGCAACCGGGACCCCGAACGCAAACCCGGGGGTTAGTTCAAGGTTTCCTTGAGAGTCTTTCCCGCCTTGAATTTTGCCGACTTGGACGCTGCGATCTCGATCGTATCCCCGGTCTTTGGGTTCCGACCGGTTCTGGCCTTGCGCGACGACACGGCGAACGTGCCGAAGCCCGAGATGCTGACCTTCTCCCCCAGCTTGAGCGCCGCCACGATGTCGTCGAACACCGCCGTCACTGCTCGTTCCGCAATGGCCTTCGGCAGCTCCGTCTTGTTCGCGACCGATTCGATCAGGTCAGCCTTTGTCATCCCCTCCCCCTTCCCCCCAGGGCGCCGGATCGGGCCGGCTATTACCAACGGGCCTCTACCCTGTCAAGTTGAGTTCCGGAGCCCGCTTCCGCCACTCGCCGCGTTCGACGCCGGCAACGCGGCAGGGAGGGGTCGCCGGCGACGAGGCCGGCGCGTGCCCGCCGACGCGCGGACGTGAACTGGTAACCAGCTGCGGGGCGGAGCGAGCGGGGCGCGGGCGATCGGCGCTGTCGCGCGACCGGCCTAGTGGGTGACGATGTTCGGCTGCACCGGAGCACCCGGCGTCGGAAGCGGCTCGGGGCGCGCCTGCAGGAAAACGTCCGGATCGCTCACCACCAGAGCCGCCCGCAGCACATCGTCCATGTGGTCGACGAACTGCAGGCGAACCGACTTCAAGACCACGGGTGGAATGTCCTTGACGTCCTTCTCGTTCTCGCGCGGAACCAACACCGTGCCGATGCCGGCCCGATGCGCCGCCAGGACCTTCTCTTTGAGCCCGCCGATGGGTAGCACCTGGCCGCGCAGCGTGATCTCACCGGTCATCGCCAGGTCGTGGCGCACCGGCACGCGCACCAGGGCCGACACCAGCGCTGTCGCCATCGTGATACCAGCCGAGGGCCCGTCCTTCGGGATCGCCCCCTCGGGAATGTGAATGTGGACATCGAGCTTCTGGTAGAAATCCGGGGACAATCCCAGCTCGATCGCCCGAGAGCGCACGTAGCTCATCGCCGCGCGCGCCGATTCCTGCATGACGTCGCCGAGCCGTCCGGTAATGAGGAGCTTCCCACGCCCCGGCAGCACCTGGACCTCCGTCGCCAACAACTCGCCGCCCATGTCGGTCCACGCGAGCCCCATCGACACGCCGAGCTGCGCATTCTGCTCGGCGCGGCCGACGCGGAAGCGTTGCGCCCCGAGGTAGTGAGCGACCGCCTTGCCGGAGACGCGAATTTGCGCGTCCCGATCCTTCTTCACCACCTCGACCGCCACCTTGCGGCAGATCGTCCCGATCTCGCGCTCGAGATTTCGCACACCCGCCTCTCGCGTGTAGTGGCGGATGATACGCGACAGCGCCTGGTCGGAGAACTGGATGTTCTGTTCCCGCAGGCCGTTCGCCTCGCGCTGTTTCTTCACGAGATAGCGCTTGGCGATGTTGAGCTTCTCGAGCTCGGTGTAGCCCGCGATGCGAATGATCTCCATGCGATCCTGGAGCGGACGCGGAATGCGATCGAGCGTGTTCGCCGTGGTGACGAACATGACCTTCGAGAGGTCGTAGTCGACGTCCAGGTAGTGATCGTTGAAGGAGCAGTTCTGCTCCGGATCGAGGACCTCGAGCAACGCCGACGCGGGGTCGCCCCGGAAGTCCATCGACATCTTGTCCACTTCGTCCAGCATAAAGACGGGGTTTCCCGCGCCCGCACGCTTCATGTTCTGGATGATCTTGCCGGGCAGGGCCCCGATGTACGTCCGGCGATGACCGCGGACCTCGGCCTCGTCGCGCACGCCGCCGAGTGACACGCGAACGAACTTGCGCCCCATGGCGCGGGCGATCGACCGCCCGAGCGACGTCTTGCCGACACCCGGCGGGCCGACGAGGCAGAGGATCGGGCCGCGCACCTCGCCGATGAGGCTCTGGACCGCGAGGTGCTCGAGGATGCGCTCTTTCACCTTCTCGAGCCCGTAGTGATCTTCGTCGAGGACGCTGGCCGCCTCGGTGATGTCGAGCTTGTCCTCGGTGTACTCCGCCCAGGGCAGCGACAGCAGCCAGTCGATGTACGTGCGAACGACGGTCGCCTCCGCCGACATCGGCGACATCATCTTGAGCTTCTTCAGCTCCTTCTCGGTCTTGTCGCGCGCCTCGTCGCTCATCTTCTTGCGCGCGAGCTTCTCCTCCAGCTCCTGAATCTCGTTCTTGAACTCGTCCTTCTCACCGAGCTCCTTCTGAATGGCGCGCATCTGCTCGTTGAGATAGTACTCCTTCTGAGTCTTCTCCATCTGCTTCTTGACGCGACCGCGGATGCGCTTCTCCACCTCGAGAATCTCGATCTCGGAGCGCATGTGGCCGAGGACGCGCTCGAGCCGTTCGGCCGGATCGAACGTCTCGAGGAGCGCCTGCTTGTCCTCGAGCTTGATGCCCAGGTGCGCCGTGATGGTATCCGCCAGCCGAGCCGGCTCGGTGATGGACGCCACCGTGGTGTTCATCTCGGGCGGAATCTTCTTGTTCAGCTTGACGTAGGTCTCGAAGGTCGACATCACGCTGCGCATGAGCGCCTCGACCTCCGTGGTGCGCTCGCCCGCCTCCTCCAACTCCTCGATCTCGACGACGAAGCACTCGCCCTGCTCCACGTAGCGCAGGATGCGGGCGCGCTTCTTCCCCTCGACGAGAACCTTGACCGTCCCGTCGGGAAGCCGCAGCAGCTGCACGAGGGAGCCCAGCGTGCCGACCTGGTAGATGTCCTCTTCGGTCGGGTCGTTGGTCTTCGCGTCCCGCTGCGCCGCCAGCAGAATCGCCTTCTGGGCGTTCATTGCCTCTTCGAGCGCGCGGATGGACTTCTGCCGGCCCACGAACAGCGGCACCACCATCTGGGGCAGCACGATGATGTCGCGCAGGGGCAGCAGTGGGACCCGAAGGGTCGCAGTGCCACCGGAGTCCCGGGAGTCTTTCTTGTCGTTCCGAAAAAGCATCTGGTACCTCGTCGGATCGTAGGCGACTACGGCATGAGGCCGGCGATCAGGCCGTCTCGGCAGCCTTCTGGTACATGATGATCGGCTGCTCCTTGTTCGTCACGACTTCCTCGGAGATGAGCACTTCCTTGATGTTGGGCTGCGACGGGATCTCGTACATCACGTCGAGCATAATGTTCTCCATGATGGCTCGCAACCCGCGTGCACCGGATTTCCGCTTCAACGCTTCCCGCGCAATGGCCGCCAGGGCGCCGTCCGTGAACCGCAGATGGACTCCCTCCATCTCGAACAGCCGCTGATACTGGCGCGTGAGAGCATTCTTGGGTTCTTTCAGAATGCGCTGCAGCGCCTCTTCGCCGAGCTCGTCGAGCGTCGCCACCACGGGCAAGCGTCCGATGAACTCGGGAATGAGGCCGAACTTGAGCAGATCCTCCGGCTGCACGTCGTGCAGGAAATCCAGCGGCGCCTGGTCGCGACCCCGGAGATCGGTGCCGAAGCCCATGCCCTTCACGCCGATCCGCCGCCGCACGATGTCCTCGAGCCCGACGAAGGCACCGCCGCAGACGAATAGGATATTGGTCGTGTCCACCTGGAGGAACTCTTGCTGCGGGTGCTTCCGGCCGCCCTTTGGTGGCACGCTCGCGGTCGTTCCCTCGATGATCTTGAGGAGGGCCTGCTGGACACCCTCGCCGGAAACGTCGCGCGTGATGGAGGGGTTGTCCCCCTTCCTGGCAATCTTGTCGATCTCGTCGATGTACACGATGCCCCGCTGGCACTTTTCGACGTCATAGTCCGCGTTCTGCAGCAGCGACAGAATGATGTTCTCGACGTCCTCGCCAACGTAGCCCGCCTCCGTCAGGCTGGTCGCATCCGCAATCGCAAACGGAACTTGCAAGAAGCGGGCCAGCGTCTGCGCGAGCAAAGTCTTGCCTGATCCCGTCGGGCCGATCAGCAAGATGTTGCTCTTCTGCAACTCCACGTCCCCGGTGCCGAGCTGTGAATCGATGCGCTTGTAGTGGTTGTGCACCGCGACCGCGAGCATCTTCTTGGCCCGATCCTGCCCGACCACGTACTGGTCGAGGACCTTCTTGATCTCCGAGGGCTTCGGTACCGAGGAGGTCGAGGTCAGGGTCTCGTCCTGATCACACTCCTCGGCAATGATGTCGTTGCAGAGGTCGATGCACTCGTCACAAATGTAGACGGTGGGTCCCGCAATCAGCTTGCGCACCTCGTCCTGGCTCTTGCCGCAGAACGAGCAGACGAGGTTGCCGCTCCGATCATCGCCATGCTTTGCCATAGGGTCCTCTCGCTACACCCGCTTTCCCGGCCTGCTGACGATGACCTCGTCGACCAGCCCGTACTCCACTGCCTGCTTGCCCGTCAGAAAGAAGTCACGATCGGTATCCTTCTCGATCTTCTTCACGCTCTGGCTGGTGTGCCTCGCGAGGATGTTGTTGAGTTGCTCGCGGAGCCGCAGGATCTCCTTGGCCTGAATGTCGATGTCCGCCGCCTGCCCCTCCACACCACCGAGGGGCTGGTGAATCATCATGCGCGAGTGCGGCAGCGCGAAGCGCTTGCCCCGCGTCCCGGCCGCGAGCAGCCACGCCGCCATGCTCGACGCCTGGCCGAGACACAGCGTGGAGACTTCGGGTTTGATGTACTGCATCGTATCGTAGATGGCCAATCCCGCCGTCACCGATCCGCCCGGGGAGTTGATGTAGAGGTAGACGTCCTTCTCGGGATCTTCGGACTCGAGGAAGAGCAGCTGCGCCGTGACCAGGCTCGCGGTATCGTCCGTTATCGCCGTGGAGAGCATGATGATGCGGTCCTTGAGGAGGCGCGAGAAAATGTCGTAGGCGCGCTCGCCGCGGCCCGTTTGCTCGACGACGATCGGTACGAGGTTCAGTCGTTCCACCGGGACACCCGCAGTCCTGTCGGCAATTGTACCCGGTTTACGGTGCTCCAGCAACGTACTTACGGACCTTCTACTGTCCGAATCTTTGACCTGTCAACTACAACTGACAGCGCTTTCTCGCGCAGGATCTGTGCGCGCAATGCCTGCCGACGCTCCGGCGCGTGGTAGAGGCCGCGAACGCGCTCGCGTGGCTCGTTTGCACCATCCGCGATGCGATCAATGCGCACCGCCACTTCCTCGTCGGACACCCCGAGCGCCTGCTGCGCGGCGAGCGCATCCAACAGAATCGCGGTCTTGACATCGCGCTCGGCGCGCGGATGGATTTCCTTACGCAGCGTGGCAAGCATCTCTTGCCGCTCCGGCCCCGGCGGCACGCGCAGACTCTCCAGCAGCGCGTCGCAGCGGCGCTCGACCATCACCTCGGGCGCGTCAAAAGGATGACGCGCGATGAGGGTATCGATCACCCCGTCCCGGACGGCGGCGTCGGCGCGGCGCTCCCCCTCGCGCTCGAGCCCCTGGCGCACTGCCGCCCGGAGCTCTTCGAGCGACCCTTGGCCCTGGCGCCGCGCAAACTCGTCGTCGAGCGCCGGAACCTGCCGGCGCCCGACGTCTTGAGCCGTGACGTGGAACCGCACCTCCTGGCCAGCAACGGCCGGATTCGCGTCGGCCGGGTAGGTGACGTCGAGGTCCGTCGTCTGGCCCTTTCGCAGTCCCACGAGACGCTCTTCCAGCGCGCCGGGGAACGCTCCGGAGCCGGCCGCGACGAGAGCGCGATCCCTCGATAGCTCCTGGATCCTGCGTCCCCCGAGGCTCGCGGCCACCGCCATGGTGACGATGTCGCCGGGCTCGATCTCGTCGCGATCGGTCACGGGAGTGAGCTCCGCGGCCGCCTCGGCCAGCTGGCCCAGCATCCGCTCCACCTCGTCGTCGGTCACGCGGACCGCAGGGCGGGACACCTCGATGCCGTCGTAGTCGGACACGACCACCTCGGGACAGATCTCCACCGTCGCGGAGAACCTGAGCACCTGCGGATCCCCGAGGGGCTCGACGATGATCTCCGGTGCCGCAACGGCGTGCAGATTGTGCCGCCCGAGCGCATCGGCGTATGCGTCCTGCACGAGATGCTCGATCACCTCGCCCCGCACCCGCTGCCCGTAGAGCTTTTCGAGCACCGCGCGCGGGGCCTTGCCGGGACGAAAGCCCCGCAGCCGCACCCGGCCCTGGAGATCCTGGAAGGCGCGATCGAGGGTTGCTTGGACGACGGCGGCAGGGACCTCGACATCAACCCGTTTCTTCAACGGGCCCACCACCTCGACGGACGATCTGGCTTCCGCTTCGGCCATGCACCCACGTCAGTCCGGTCGCGCCGATCATCACTGGGCGGCGGCATGAGTGCGAGAGAGGGGACTCGAACCCCTACGGTTTCCCGCTAGATCCTAAATCTAGTGCGTCTGCCAATTCCGCCACTCTCGCGTACTGAGACTACGAAATGCGAGCGAGGGACGTCATTGCACCCAGCCGCCGCGGCGACGGTCCCCCAAGTACCAAGGGGCCTTACCCTGGTCAATCATCAGTCGCCGGCCGCGTCGACCAACGGCCGTTCGGTTGCGGCGCCGACAACGTCGTGCGTCCGCGCCGCGCACGCGCAGGGCTCTTGAAACGCGCGCATGGGCTGGGCAAGACTGCCCGCACCCAGAGCACAGGAGGATCTCGCACATGCAGGATGTCGTCATCGTCGAGGCGGTGCGCAGTCCGATCGGACGGCGCAACGGGGGATTCGCGGGCTTGCATCCCGCAGAGCTGCTCGGCGGCATCCAGACTGCCACGCTCGAGCGCGCGGGACTGGATCCACGCGACGTGGGCCAGGTCGTGGGCGGCTGTGTCGGGCAGGTGAGCGAGCAGACCTTCAACATCGCGCGCACGGCCTGGCTCGCGCAGGGATTGCCGCTCGAGGTTCCGGCAACCACCGTCGACAGCCAGTGCGGCTCGAGCCAGCAGGCCACCACCCTCGCCGCCGGCCTCGTCGGCGCCGGCATCGCCGACGTCGTGCTCGCGTGCGGGGTCGAATCCATGAGTCGGGTCCCCATCGGCTCGAGCATCACCGGGGGCTCGCCGCTGCCGCCGAGCTACGCGGATCACTACAAGTTCGCCTCCCAGTTTCAGGGCGCCGAGCTCATCGCCACGCAGTGGGGGATCACGCGGGAGGACACCGATCGATTCGGATTCCGCAGCATGACGCTCGCCACCCAGGCATGGCGAGAGGGCCGATTCGATCGCGAGGTGCGCCCACTCGACGCTCCCGAGCTCGACGATGGCGGCACGCCCACGGGCGGCACGCGTCGTGTCGCCAAGGATGAAGGGTTGCGCGAGACCTCGCTCGAGAAGCTCGCGTCGCTCAAGGTCACGCTGCCCGACGGCGTGCATACCGCCGGCTCCTCGTCCCAGATCTCCGACGGTGCGGCCTGCGTGCTGCTGTCGACGCCAGCCAAAGCGAAGGCGCTCGGCCTCAAGCCGCGGGCGCGCATCCTCGCCACGACGCTGGTCGGCGTCGATCCGTACACGATGCTGACCGGGCCGATCCCGGCGACGCGAAAGGTTCTCGAGGACACCGGGCTCGCCATTCACGACATCGACGTGTTCGAAGTGAACGAGGCGTTCGCCTCGGTCGTGCTCGCCTGGATGAAGGAGCTCGCGCCGAACCCGGAGCGCGTCAATCCCAACGGCGGCGCCATCGCGCTCGGTCATCCGCTCGGGTGCAGCGGCGCGCGCCTCATCACGACGGCGCTCCACGAGCTGGAGCGTACCGGCGGCCGCTTCGGCCTGATCGCCATGTGCTGCGGCGGCGGGCTAGGGACCGGAACGATCATCGAGCGCGTCTAACCCTCGGGCACGCGTCGCTACTCGGGCAGGGCGGTTGCGAACGACGCGGGGGACAGGATCGGCACCCGTCCCGGCGGCGGCGCGCCGCCGACACGGCTCCCTGCATAGTCGAGTCGCAGCGTGAAGCGGGCGCGCGGCACCAGCACGATGCCGCGCGCCCGAATGCGCCCCTCGATCGTCTCCAGGTCACGACTCGCCCGGCCTCTGCCCTCGACGCTGCGGATACGGAACAACTGCCCCTCCGGGTCGAGGAGCGCCTGCACGGCGCTCGGCTCGAGCTGGAGGCGATACTTGCGCTGGGTCACCGGCCGCCAGCTGCCGCTGAGCTCGACGGCGGGCGCCATCCGGTAGCGGCCCGTCGACAGCAGCTCGAGCGCCCCGCGCGGTAGCGCGCCCGCCTCGAGCGCTGCCTCGACACCCGCGATGATCGCTCGTCCGCTCCAGTCGATCGACCACTCCGTCTCGCCGAGCCGCGACCGCACACGGCGGTCGAGTGCTACCGTGACGTCGGCGTTCGTGTCGCCCGCACCGACCACCACCGCCTCGGCATCATCGGGCGGGTCCCGACACGGGTTGGTCCCCTCGGTCGATCCCGAGTAGAACTCGGTCACCGTGGCGCTCTGTCCGTGGGCCACTTCGACCGTGTACCCTCCCGGCGGCAGGCCACTCGCCTGGTAGGATCCCTGGATAGCGCGAACCACCTCGCTCGCTTCGACGAGCCCGCCGTTCGCCGGCTCCAATCGCACCCATCCCGAAGTGGTCCACTGCGCCAGGGCCAGTGGATCGCTCGCGCTGCGCACCGTGACCGCGATCCCCGAGACCGGACGACCCGTCTTGCCGGAGAGCACGTGCCCGGCGATGGTCCCGGTCGCCGGGTAGAAGCTCGGGGCCGGGTAGAGCATGGAGAGCGTCGCCGCGTCGTCGAATCGCAGCGACGGATCGCTGTCCAGATCGTCGTCGGAGCGGAACGGAAACATGATGGGCAAGTAGGCATCGTTCGCCGGATCGCCGTCGTCGGCCACGTCCGCGTTCAAGTGGCTGTGGCACAGGTTCAGGAAGTGGCCGAGCTCGTGTACGATCACGCCGAGCACGGCGCGGCGCGCCGCGGTGGCGTCGAGAGTGCGAAAGGCAGCGCCGTTTACCACCACCGAGGCCTCGGACAGCACGGATCCGGGCTCCGTCGCACAATCATGGACGGTGAAGCCGAGAACGACCTCGGCGGCGCCCTCCCCCATCGCGGCCTCGATCACCTCTCCGGTCGGATCGAACACGATCGGGCTGATCCCGTCACCACATCGGCCCACGAACTCGGCGGAGTTGCCAGCGCCGACATCGGCCGGAAGTGGAGCGCCCGCAACGAAGTGTACGTCGCTCGTCTCGACTCGTTCCCAGATCCGGGCGGCCGCGCGTACGAGCTCCAGGGCCTCGTCACGCTCGATCACCAGCCCGGGAGCCACGGACAGGGGGCCGGGATCCGGATGGAACACGGCGGCCCCGAAGCCCCACCGCAGCGGCATCCCGGAGGCGTCAACGAGGCACGGTACCCCAGCCCCGGCGGCCGGTACGAGCCCGAGGAGCAAGGTGGCGCCGAGGAGCGCTGCGACCGCGGCGGCGCTCCACCCCCGGGCAGCTGCCATCATCGGCGCTCGGCGACCAGCCGCCGGACGGCATCGAGCAAGGACTCGAGCTCGACCGCCGGGCCCATCGATGTTCCACGCTGCCCCGTAGGAGCGCTTCGCTGCGGCAGTGCCCCGAGTGAGGTCAGGCGGGGGGTGCCGTAACCGCGCACGGCAAGGTCGGCGCCATTCCCGAGCGCCATCCTCACGATCGTAAAGACGCCCTGGGCCAGGCCGACCGGGCTCGTGAGGCCGCTTCCGCTGTCGCCGTGGAGAAAGAGCAGGACCTCTTGGCCGACCTCGAACGACGGCGCGAACCCGGGCATGGCGGGCCCGGCGATCTGCCGCATCCGGATGCGGTCCCCTGTCGGAGAGCCGGTCCCACCGACCCGTTGGCCCGCCGGTCGCGCTGCGGCCGCCCCGCCGGCTTTCATGAGCTCGACAACGGTGAACTCCGTCTCCCTCACCGGCAGGCCGGCCCAGCCTCTGTCCACGTCACGAACCGCCACGCAGCGACCGACGAAGATGGTCCGCGCGCCTGTTACCAGGTCCTCCAGGGTGAGGGTGCGCATGGTGAAGGCCTGCGCCGGCTCGCAGAGGGCGAGAACGAAGATCACCACCCGGCAGGCCACGAGCGCCCGCGGGCCGCGCCGAGCGGCGCAGCTGATCGACGCACAGGGAGACCGGACCATTCGCAACGAATGGTCGGACGGCAGCGAAGGGTCCATCCCGGATGCTTCAACTGATTCAAGTGGAAAGCGCGATTCGGGGTGCTTACCACAGTGGCGTTCCGCGGCGCGACTCCACTTGGGGATGCGAGGCCCGGGTCGTTGACGGTGGGCTCCGCTCGAATCTAGAAGGGGTCCGCGCGCCGGATAGCGGCCATCCTGGCACGCGCATCGGCGCCAGTCCCCTCAGGAGGTGATCCACCATGGCAGGGCCCATGGCAGGCATTAGGGTGGTGGAGCTCGGATTCTGGGTCGCCGGCCCGTCGGCCGGCGGTGTCCTGGCTGACTGGGGCGCCGAGGTGGTGAAGATCGAGCCCCCGGATGGCGATCCGTTCCGCGGCCTCTTTCAGGGGGCCACGGGGCAGGATCTTCCCCTGAACCCACCCTTCGAGCTCGACAATCGCGGCAAGCGAAGCATTGCCCTCGATCTCACCACGCCCGAGGGTCGCGGCGTGGCGCTCGCGCTCATCGATCGCGCCGACGTCTTCGTCACCAATCTCCGGCCGGCCGCGCTGGCGCGCGCCGGCCTCGACTATCCCAGCCTCTCCGCGCGCCATGCGCGTCTGGTCTATGCGCACATCACCGGATACGGCGACTCGGGACCTGACCGGGATCGCCCGGCCTACGACATCGGTGCGTTTTGGTCCCGCGCGGGGATCGCGGCGGCACTCACACCTCTCGGCGGAGACCCCCCGTACCAGCGCGGCGCTTTCGGCGACCACATTGCCGGCATCACCGCCGCCGGAAGCATCGCGGCGGCGCTCTTTCACCGGCAGCTCTCGGGCCGCGGACAGCTGGTGTCGACCTCTCTCCTGCGCGTCGGCGTGTTCGTGCTCGGCTGGGACACCAACACGACGCTGCGGCTCGGGATGCCGGTGACGCCCTACACCCGCAGCACGGCGCCCAATCCGCTCATCTCGAGCTACCGTGCCGGAGACGGGCGCTGGTTCTGGCTTCTGGGCTTGCAAGGGGACCGGCACTGGCCCGACCTGGTGCGCGCGGTCGATCGTCCCGAGTGGCTCGCGGACCCGCGCTTCACCACGATCAAAGGCCGACGGCAGCACTCCGTCGAGCTCGTCGCCGAGCTCGACGCCATCTTCGTGACTCGCACACTGCGGGAATGGGGCGAGATCCTCGATCGCGAGGGCATGTGGTGGGCCCCAGTGCAGACGACCGAGGAGGTCGTCACCGATCCGCAGGCCATTGCCGCCGGGGCGTTCGTCGATGTCCCCTTGCCCGATGGCAGCAGTGCGCGCATGGTGGCCTCTCCGGTGGACTTCTCGGAGACGCGGTGGCATCCCCGCGGGACGGCGCCCGAGCTCGGCCAGCACACCGAAGAGATCCTGCTCGAGCTCGGGCACGACTGGGAGGCGATTGCCGCGCTCAAGCAGTGCGGCGCGATCCCGTGATCGACCGGCGCAGCCAACACGAAGAGGAATCCGCAGGAGGCATCGATGGCACGACGGCTCGAGGGAAAGGTGGCGCTGATCACCGGAGCGGCCTCCGGCATCGGCGCCGCGACGGCGCGGCGCTTCGCCGGCGAGGGGGCGCGGCTGATGCTCGCCGACGTCAATCGGGATGGCGCCGCCTCGGTGGCGGCTGATCTCGGCCGTCAGGGCGCCACCGTGGATGTCCGGGAAGTCGACGTCACCGAGCTGGCGGCGGTGGAGGGCGTGACCCAGGCGACGGTGGATCGCTACGGCCGTCTCGACGTCGTCTTCAACAATGCCGGCATCGGCGCCTATGGCAAGGTCGCGGACATGGATCCGGAGGTGTGGCAACGGGTGATCGCCGTCGACCTCCACTCGGTGTACTACGGATGCCGCGCGGCGATTCCCCACCTGCGGCAAAGCGGCGGCGGAAGCATCATCAATACGGCGTCGATCTCGGGGCTGTTCGGGGACTACGGGCTCGCCGCCTACAACGCCGCCAAAGGGGCAGTGATGAATCTCACCCGCACCGTGGCCATCGATCACGCGCGCGAGGGCATCCGTGTCAACGCGGTGTGCCCGGGGCCCATCGAGACGGCACTGCTCGCGCCGCTGCTGACCATGCCGGGGGCGGTCGAGCGGTACGCGGCATTGATCCCGATGGGCAGGGTGGGCCGCGCCGAGGAAGTCGCGGCGGTGGTCGCCTTCCTCGCCTCCGACGATGCCTCGTACGTGACTGGCACCGGCGTGGTGATCGACGGCGGCGTCACCGCCGCCACGGGACAGCCGAACTTCAACCAGCTCATCGGGGGAGAGTGAGCTTGCGAGAGGCGGCTGCGGCTGTTATCGCCGAGTCGTTCCGGGGCATCCGCATGGCCGTTGCGCGCGTCACCGAGATCATCGCTTCGTCCACCGAGGGGTTCCGCGAAGCCGCCGAGGAAGGGCTCGCGCGCGCCGCCAAGACGTTGCGGGGCATCACCGGTCTCGAGGTGCAGGACAAACGGATCAAGGTCGAGCGGGGACAGATCGTCGAATACCGGGTCGGTCTGCGGATCGTCTTCCTCCTCGAGGACTGAGGGGACGCGGGTCCGGTGGATCACGGATCGGTGGTCTAGTAATATAGTCTGGTACTTACTATCGAAGGAACGACTCATGGCGGTGGCACGGCAGTCGCAGATCATCGGGGCATCCCCGCACAGCTGGGAAGATGCGGTCCGCAACGCGCTCGAGCGCGCAAACAAGACGCTCCGCGGCATCACCGGGGTGGAAGTCCTCAAGGAGAACGCCGCGGTCGAGGACGGACGGATCGTGGAGTATCGGACGACCGTGCTGGTGACGTTCGTCCTCGAGCACTGAGCACCGCGAGGATCCCGTGACCGGCGCAACCGATCTTTCTCGTCGCCTGAGCGCCCTCGATGCGAGCTTTCTCTACTTCGAGCGGCCGAACCAGCCGATGCACGTCGCGAGCGCGATCACCTTCGAGAACCGGCTGGACTACGAACGGGTGGTGAACGATCTCGGGGCGCGGCTCCACCTCATCCCCCGGTACACGGAGCGGGTGATGGGGGTGCCGCTCGGCCTCGCCCATCCCACGTGGGAGCCGGATCCCGACTTCGACATCCGCGCCCACGTGCAGCACCGCGCCCTGCGGCCGCCGGGAAGCGACGAGCAGCTCGCGGAGCTGTGCGCCGCCCTCTATGCACAGCCGCTCGATCGAGCCCGGCCGCTGTGGGAGGTGTACGTCGTCGACGGGTACCGGGGCAGTGGCGCGCCGTTTCGCAAGCCGGCAGACGCCGGACCGCACCTCGAGCCCTGCGGCGCGCCGCGCTCCGTCCTCTTTACGAAGGTGCATCACTGCATGATCGACGGCGTGAGCGGCGTGCAACTCATGGGCGTGATCCTCGACACGGCGCCGAACCCGCCGCCGATCCCCGGATCGGCCGCGCGCCGGGCGGCGCCGTTGCCAGGCGTCGCGGCTCGCTTCCTCGACGCGCTGGTCGACCGCCTGCGAACCGGGCTGCGTCGGGGGGTCGCCACGCTCGAGATGCTCGCCCATCCCAGGGACACCGTCGGTGAGATCCGTCAAACCACCGATGCGATCGCCCATCTCGTGCGCACGCTGGTGACGGCGGCGCCGCGTACGCCGTTCAACGGGCGCCTGGGCATCGCGCGCAATCTCGCCTGGGCGACGTTCTCCCTCAACGAGATAAAGGCCATCAAGAATCGCCTCGGTGGCTCGATGAACGACGTCGTGCTGGCGGTCATCAGCGGCGCCATGCGGCGGGTGCTGGCGGAGCGGGGCATGAGCCCGGAGCGCATCGAGCTGCGCGCGGCGATCCCGGTCAACGTACGCGGGACGCACGAGCACCTGAAGCTCGGCAACCAGGTCTCGATGATGGTGGCCCCGCTGCCCGTGGGCATCCTCGATCCGGTCGAACGGCTGCGGCAGGTGCGCGCGGCGACGGCGCTCCTGAAGGCGGGCGACGAGCCGGGGAAGGCGCAGCGCCTGGGGCGGCTGCTCGAGCTGCTGCCGGCGCCGGTGCATCAATTCTTCGGACACGCTCAGAGCCTGGCGGCGCCCGTCAACACCATCTGCACCAACGTGCCCGGGCCGCCGGTGTCGCTCTACATGCAAGGGGTGCGAGTCGATCGCATGGTCCCCTTCGTCCCGCTCGCCGCCCCGGTGGGGCTCGCATTCGCCATCCTCACCTACGCCGACACCCTGACGATCAGCGCCACCGCCGATGCGGCCCTGGCCCCGGATCTGCGCGAGGTCGTGGCGCCGCTGCACACGTCCTTCGAGGAGCTGTGGGCGGCGACCGGCCTGTCGCGGGTGGCGCACGCCGAGCCCGTCAGACCCGAACGGCAGCGCCGGCGCACGCCGATCGCCGTGGGTGGCGGACCCGTCGTCGAAGTCGTCGGGGGCACGGCCCCCGGCGCGTAGCATTGCAACGGCGGCCGGATCGGCAGGATCGAAGAGGGCCTCGATGTCGTCATCGACTGCAGCCGGGCGCCGGAACGCGCGCTTCGTGTCCGGGAATCCCGGACGCGACGTGCAGCGTGTCGGCACCGCCCGCTTTCTCGGCGAGGATCCGCACAAGATCCACGAACCGGTGTGGGCCGTGACCGGCAACCTCGGTGACAGCCAGTGCTACGTCGGCGTGCCACGGAAGGTCGAGGCCATCCACGCGGCGCTCTCCGCCCGCATCCGCCGCGACGATCTACCGGTCCGGCTGATCCCACCCGCCTACACGATCGGCGTGTCCGACGGACAGCTCAACGGCACCGAGCGCATGCGCTTCTCGCTGATCGGCCGGGAGCTCTCGAACGACAGCATCGATGCCCATCTCAACGCGAACGAGGTGAAGGGCCTGATCGCGGTCGTCGCGTGCGACAAGCCGCCCGTCGGCACACTGGCGGCCGTCCTCGAGCACGACGAGCCGGCGGTCTTTCTTTCCGACGGCTCGATCAAGCCGGGCGTCGATCCGGAGAGCGGCGAGCGCATAGACCTGGTCGCCGCGTTCCAGATCGCCGGTGAACCCGACCCCGCGCTCCGCACCCGCATGGCGCTCCACGCCTGTCCGGGTCAGGGGAGCTGTGGGGGCATGTTCACGTACAACACCATGCAGTCCTTCATCGCCGTTCTCGGCATGGAGCCGCTCCACATGGTCGCGCCGGCCTCCGAGGACCCGCGTCGTGCCGGCGAGTTTCCGGAACAACTGGTCGACTGTCTCGTCGCGATGACCGGGACGGGCATCAAGCCTCGCGCCATCGTCACGCCCGCCTCGCTCCGCAACGCCCTCACCGTCGTCATCGCCATGGGCGGGTCGACGAACGTCGCGCTCCACAGCGTCGAGATCGCCCGCGCCGCCGGGTTCGACCTCTGGAAGGACGTGATCGGCACGCGCGAGTTCAACGCGCTGTCGCGGCGCCTGCCGGTGCTCGTCAACGCGCGGCCGTACGGCGCTTACTCGATGGTCGACATCGACGCCAAGGGCGGCCTCCAGGTGATCGTCAAGGAGCTGCTCGCTGCGGGATTTCTCGACGGGCGCTGCATCACCTGCACGGGCGAGACACTGGCGGAACAGGTTCGGCGACTCGATCCGCCGCCGCCCGATCACGAGGTCATCTACTCGGTCGCACGGCCGTTCAAGGAGACCGGCGGCCTGCGCCTCCTCGGCGGGAACCTCTCACCAGACGGCGGGGCGATCCTCAAGATCGCCGGCGTCGAAGGCGGTGTCCGCGACGGCGTCTTCGTCGGCCGGGCGCGTGTCTTCAACGGCGAGCGCGAGCTCATCACGGCCCTCGAGGCGACGCCCGACGTGTTCGCGGACGGGGACATGGTGGTCATCCGGTACGAAGGGCCGCGGGGCGCGCCGGGCATGCCGGAGCTCCTCGATCCGACATCGCGGATCACCGCACTCTGCCGCCAGAAGAACATCACCATCGCCCTGATGACGGACGCCCGCTTCTCGGGCGGATCGGTCGGTCTCGTGATCGGCCACGTGGCGCCGGAAGCGTATCTCGGCGGTCCGATCGCGCTCGTCGAGAATGGGGATTCGATCGTCGTCGACCTGAACGAGGACCGCCTCGACTGCCGCGAGCTCGCCGACGCCGCCGTCTACACTCGCCGCTCGCAGGCCTGGCGGGACGCCGCGCAGCGAAACGGCGGCGTCCATCCGCACGTGAAGCCGGTGACGAACCGCCTGCTGAAGCGGATGCGCCTCGCCGCGCGCCCGGCGCTGCAAGGCGCTGGCATGGAGATGGGCTAGGCTAGCGCCCCCAGACGATCCCCATCACCCGTTCGAGCAGCCGCGCCCGGCGCGTCGAATAGGGAAACCACGTGGGCTCGTTCCGCCGGCGGCGCGATTCGGTCAGTATCGCCTGCGCCACGCAGAACTGCCGCAGCCCCTCCGCGCCGCCGTGCCGCGTGCCGACGCCGCTCTGCTTGACGCCACCGAACGGCAGATCGGGGCACCCGGCCGAGATCAGGCACTCGTTGACGCACACCGAGCCGGCCTCGATGCGCTTGGCGAGCGCCAGCCCCCGCGCCATGTTCCGCGTCCAGACGCTGGCGTTGAGCCCGTACGGGCTCTGGTTGGCGAGTGCGAGGGCTTCCTCCTCGCCGCGCACCGTCATGATCGGGATGACGGGCCCGAAGGTCTCCTCCTGCATGATCAGCATGGAGTGATCGACGCCGCTCAGCACGGTGGGCTCATAGAAGAGCCCGCGCCCGTCGCCGCGCCGGCTGCCACCGGTCAGAACCTTCGCACCCTTGGCGCGGGCGTTCTCCACGTGCCGCTCGACGATCTCGATCTGCCGGCTGGTGGTGAACGAGCCGAGGTCGATGTCGGCATCGGGTCCGTTGGGTCCGACACGCAAGGTGCGGATCTTCTCCACCACCTTCCGGGCGAAAGGCTCGGCCACCGCCGCGTCCACGTAGACGCGCTCCACGGACATGCACACCTGGCCCGTCATCATGCAGCCGCCCCAGACCGCCGCGGCAGCCGCGCGGTCGAGGTCGGCGTCCTCGAGCACGATCATCGGATCCTTGCCGCCGAGCTCGAGCAGCACCGGGACGAGACGCCGGCTCGCCCGCTCCATGACCTTCCGTCCCGTCTGCGGCGAGCCGGTGACGCAGATCATGTCGACGTGATCGACGAGCGCGGCGCCGGTCTCCCCGGCTCCCATGACGACCTGCAGGAGATGCTGCGGCAGCACGCGGTTCATGGCCTCGATGGCGCGGCGCACCGCGAGCGGCGCTTCCTCGGACGGCTTCACCACGACCGCGTTGCCGGCGAGGAGCGCGGGCACGAGATCGGTGAGGGCGAGGTTGAGGGGGGCGTTCCACGGGCTGATGACGCCGACGACGCCACGCGGCTTGTAGGCGACGAACGCCCGCTTGCCGACCAGCGGCCACGCGCGAACTCGCCGCGGCTTGAGAAACCGGTCGGCACGCCGCGCGAGGTAGCCGATCTCGATACAGGCTCCCATCAGCTCGCCGACGGTATCCCAGCGTGCCTTGCCGGTCTCGGCATCGAGCAGCCGCAGGATCTCGGCCCGGTCCCGGACGATCTCCCGGCGGGCGCGGCGCAGCGCGCCGACCCGTTCCCGCACCGGGGTCGCTTCCCACGTCCGCTGCGCCGCGCGGGCGCGCGTGACGGCGGCGGCCACGGCGGTCGCGTCGTCGACGCTGAACTCCTCGATCACCGTCCCGCGCGCCGGGTCGCGGACGGCAATGGTGGGGCGCGTCTCGGAGACGCCAATGCCCGCATTGATCGCCATCGTCGTGCCTCGGAGACGGTCTGCGGAGCCGCCTCGTGCGCGCTCGCCTCAGAACTCCACGACGACATCCGGGTCGCCGTCGAGGACGACGCTGTCGACGAAGCGAATCCGATGCTCCTGGAGCGACATGAGCAGCGAGCTGGTCCGGCAGCCGTGACCGAAGAAGCGCACCCCGCGCAGCAGGCTCCCGTCGGTCACGCCGGTGGCCGCGAAGATCACGTGCGGGCCGGGGGCCAGATCACGCTCGGTGTAGATGCGCTTCAAGTCCGTGATGCCCATCGCGCGCATCCGCTCCTCCTGTCCCTGCTTGGTCGGCACGAGGCGCGCCACCATGCCGCCGTTCAGGCAGCGCAGCGCCGCCGCGGTCAGCACGCCCTCCGGCGCGCCGCCGATCCCCATCGCGGCGTGAACGTTCGTGCCCCGCACCGCGGCGCTGATCCCCGCCGACAGATCGCCGTCGCTGATGAGCCGGATGCGGGCGCCCGCCGAACGGATGTCCTCGATGAGCTGCTGATGCCGGGGACGATCGAGCACGATGACGGTGAGGTCCTGCACCCGGCGATTGAGCCGCGCCGCGATCGCCTTCAGGTTCTCCGCCGGTGGCGCATCGAGATGGACGGCCCCGCGAGCCGCCGGGCCGACGCAGATCTTGTCCATGTAGCAGTCCGGCGCATGCAGCAGCCCCCCGCGGTTGGCCGCCGCCAGCACGGCGATGGCGTTCGCCGCCCCGGTCGCACAGAGATTCGTCCCTTCGAGCGGGTCGACGGCGATGTCCACCTCCGGATCGTCCGCGCCGCCGCGCCCGACTTTCTCGCCGATGTAGAGCATCGGCGCCTCGTCGCGCTCGCCTTCGCCGATGACCACCGAGCCACGCATCGCCGTTGGATCCATGGCCTTGCGCATGGCTTCGACGGCCACCTCGTCGGAGAGGGATCGGTCGCCCTGCCCCATGGTGCGCGCCGCCGCGATCGCGGCTTCCTCCACCACCCGCAAGAACTCCCGCGACAGCTGCCCTTCGAATGTCATCACGCGCGTCCCTTCTCGTCGTATCCGGCGCTTCGCGGAGCCGCTTCCGCGGCCGCATAGCCTGCAGCCCCAACGCTGCGGGCCGATCCGCGGCACCGCGCCGGAGCGTCCCGCACCGCATCCGGTCAGCTCGGATTCTAGCCCGGCGACCGAAATGGGCACAAACCCCGCGCGGCGTGCTCCTACCGGTTTTCGGACCGCAGCCGGACCACGGTCGCGCCCCACCCACCGCGCTCCGGCGGCGCATTGCCGAACGCGGCCACGAGCGGATGCCCCTCGAGCACCGCCCGCACCTGGCGGCGCTGCACGCCCGTTCCGCGCCCGTGAATGAGGCGCACCTCGACGAGGCCTGCAACGGCGGCAGCCTCGAGGTAGGCCGTTACCACCGAGGGAATGTCACGCGGGGCGAACGCATGGAGGTCGAGCGCGCCATCCACAGGCACCACGACGGGCTCGGGAAAGGGATTCTTCGCATCGACCATCGGCCGACCGCCGACGTGTGCCGCGCCCGCGTCGCGTCACTGCTTGCTCGCCGCTCCCGCCTCGGCAAGCGCGCCGCCGACGTCCACGGGTCCGTCGGGCGAGTAGCTGCACGCCGTCTCCGGATGTGCGGCGAGCCCCTCGGCCTGGCGCACGTAGCGAGGATCCTCATCGGCGCGCAGGTGTGGCAGCGTCCGCACCCGCCGCAGGGTCACCACGCCCTCGTTGAGTAGGTGAGGCTCCTGCTTCTCGGTGCCGAGACAAAGCAGTGCCGCGCCCAGGGTGACGGTGTAGTCGATACGATCGGCCGCCATGGCATGGGCTCGCCGGGCGTATTCGAGGGCCCGTTCCCGATCGCCGCGAACGCCGACCACCATCTTCAACCAGAACCATTCGGGCGTCACGCGGTAGAAGTGGCTCGCGGCCGCGTAGAGGTTTCCCAGTGTGCTGTTCCACTGGTTGTCGGCCTGGGTCGGCTGGAGCTCGATGCCACGATCGAGCAGGTGCTGCATCGTCTCGGCATGACGAATCGCCGTGAAGATCCCCTGCGTCGTCGCGAGACTCGCCATCGCGAGAAACTTCTGCAGGTAGCATGGGCCGCACGCGGGATCGATCTCGAGCGCCTGGCCGGCCCACTGGTCGGCGAGGGTGAAGTACTTGATCCGCGTGGATCGCGCCGTCTGATCGTCGCCGTACCGCCAGTAGTTGCGCGACGCCCGCCAGTAGGCGTTCGGATCGGTCGGCAGCCGCCGGGAGATGCTTTCGTAGACTTGCGCCGAGCTGAGGAACTCCTGGTTGGCCTCGAGGCGGAGCCCGTCACTCCACAGCCTCCGAACTCCAGGGTCGCCGGCGCCCGGTAGCTCCTCCACCCGTGGCCGTTGCAGGGAATACAGCGAGGGACGAGTGCCGGACGGCCCATCGGCGCCGGATCCCGGGCGTTCGGCGGCCAGCGCCACCGCGCCCAGGACGACGGTTGCGAGCAGCGCGCTCAGGCCACCAGCGGCGGATGGCGCGCGCCACGCGGGCCTGGCGCTCGACACGCGAGACACGGATCGCTCCGACGATGCTCCCCTACCTGCTCGGAGCCCAACGCATTGCTCACCCCGCGGCCACATGCCCCCTCCCCAACCAACAACCCGCGCCGTCGAGCCTCAGGGCGGCGGCGTGGCTATGCACAATAGCATAGCCAGTGCGGTCACAGCGCGTCAATTCTGTCGCCGCGTTGGCGACGCTGGCCGGAGACCAGCACCAAAGCCGGGGGGTCAGCTTTTCGACTCGCGGTCTGGTCGGGAGCCAGCGTTGATCTTCACGGGCGTTCCAGTACGCTGCGGCAATCCGGGTGCACCGGCGTTTCGCGAGGGGGCAACGATGGTCTTCCGCATCTTCGGCTCGGAGCTGTCGCCGTACTCGGTGAAGGTCCGTTCGTACTTTCGCTACAAGCGGATCCCGCACGAATGGGTCGTGCGGCACATGGGACGCCTGGCGGAGTTCCAGAAGTACGCGAAGCTGCCGTTGATCCCGCTCGTGGTCACCCCCAATGACCAGGCGCTGCAGGACTCGACGCCGATCATCGAGCACATGGAAGCGGGTGTCCCGGATCCGTCCATCCATCCGGCGGATCCCGCCCTCGCGTTCCTGTCGGCGCTCCTCGAGGAGTACGGCGACGAGTGGGCCAACAAGCCCATGTTTCACTACCGCTGGCACTACGACGCCGACCAGGTATCGGCCGCCGAGCGGCTCGCCCGCGACAATCTGCCGGGCGCCCCGGAGGAGGCGATCCGCGAGGCGGCCGACGCGATTCGCTCCCGCATGATCTCTCGGCTTCACTTCGTCGGCTCCTCGCCCGCCACCAAGGACCACATCGAGACCTCCTTCGTCCGCCTGCTGCACGTGCTGGAGCGTCACCTCGCCACGAGACCGTACGTGTTCGGAGGGCGCCCGGCCTTCGCGGACCTCGGTCTCTTCGCACAGCTCTATGAATGCTCCACGGATCCGACGCCGTCACGCATCATGACGCAGAGCGCACCTACCGTGCTCGCCTGGGTTCAGCGGATGCTCAACCCCGTCGCCGTCGGTGATTTCGAAAGCTGGCAGAGCCTCGCTTCGACCCTGCGGCCGGTGCTGGAGGAGGAGGTCGCGGGGGTGTTCCTGCCGTGGTCCACCGCCAACGCGCAGGCACTCGCCGCGGGCGCCGCCGAGTTCTCGGTGGAGCTGCGCGGCCGGCCGTTCGCCGAGAGCACGCAGAAGTATCACGCGCGATCGCTGGGCGCGCTGCGGGCACGCTACGCCGCCGTCGCCGACCGTTCCGCCCTGGATCCAATCCTCGAGCAGACGAGGTGCCTGCGCTGGCTGACGTAGCCAACTAGCCCGGCGCGGGCACCTGCCGGAACTCCGGGATCACCTCGCGGGCGAAGCCGCGCAGGACGGCGAGATCGAAGGGCGCGCGAAGGCCGAGAATGACGTGGCGGACCCCGGCGTCGACGAGGCCACGAATCTCCGTCCGGAGCGCCGCACCCGCCTCGCCATTCCAGGCGTCCGCTCGCACCGAGGTCGACTTCTCGACCGCGGCGGGGTCCCGGCCCACCGTGCGGCAGATGCCGTCGAAGTTCGCACAGACGCGCCGCGCTTCCTCGGCTGCGCCCCCGCGCACGAAGAAATGCCAGATGTCGGCATACCGAGCCGCGAGCGGCTGAATCACCTTGGGGCCCATGCCCCCGATCAGGATCGGGGGATAGGGTCTCTGGATCCCCTTGGGCTCGAACGGCGCATCCTGCAGGCGATAGTACTTCCCCGTGAAGGTGCTCCGCCGCTGCTTGAACAGCATCGTGATCACCTCGACCGCCTCGACGAGCTGACGCGCACGGCCGCCGGCGGTCGAGAATGGGATGCCGTACGCCGTGTGCTCGAGCTCGAACCAGCCCGCCCCGAGTCCGAGGATGAGACGCCCGTGACTCACGTGATCGACCGTGGCGGCCATCTTGGCGAGCACGGCCGGGTACCGGTAGGTGTTTCCGGTCACCAGGACCCCGACCTGCACCCGCTGCGTCTTGGCGGCCAGCGCCGAGAGCAGCGTCCACCCCTCGAGGCAGGGCCCCGAGGGATCGGAAAGGATCGGGATGAAGTGGTCGAAGACGAACGCCGAGTCGTAGCCGAGCGCGTCGGCTTCCGTCCACACGGCCTCGATCGCATCATAGGTCGTGTGCTGCGGTGCGGTCTGCACGCCGAAGCGAATCCGCCCGGCCGCGGGCTGCGCGGCTCCCGCCGGCCGCGGCCAGGGGAACCCAGGCGTCGAGGCAACCGCCGCAAGTGCACCGAGACCCTTGACGAAGCTCCGTCTCGAGATCCTGCGTTCCTCGGCCATCCGGTCTCCCGCGCCGTACCCACCCGGCACGCGCTTCGTTCCAGCGCGCGTTCGACGCGACCGCGTCGTGTTCGCAGGCCTACCATATACGCTCGTCGGGAGCGGTCAACGTCGCGGCGATGCGCGGATGAGAGCCGCTTGATCGCGCCCGCGGCGCCGAGGCAATGTCGCAGGGCAGCTCCAGCGGGAGCTCGTTCTGCGCATGACCCGCCCGCCGAGTGAGCCGGAGCACGAGGCCGCCGCCCCCGTTCGCGTCCGCGTCCGCCGCGCCGGCGCCGAGGGCGACGGTGACACCGTCGCCCACGGCGACAGCCGTGGGCCAGACCGGGTCGAGGTTTCGGGCCTCCTGATCCGGCCGCCCGCGGCGCGACGACTCCTGGTGCTCGCCCACGGCGCCGGGGCGGGTATGCGGCACCCGTTCATGGAAGCCCTCGCCCGGCACCTCACCGCCGAGGGCACGGCCACGCTGCGCTTCCAGTTCCCGTACGCGGAGGCGGGTGGCCGCCGGCCGGATGCACCGCCGCTGCTGATGGCAACCGTCGCAGCGGCCGTCGCGGCGGCGAAGGCGGCCGCCGGCGATCTGCCGCTGCTCGCCGGAGGGAAGTCCATGGGCGGCCGGATGACGTCGCTCGCAGTCGCGAGCGGGGCGCTCACCGGCGTCAGAGGACTCGTCTTCCTCGGCTTCCCGCTCCATGCGGCAGGGAAACCCTCGGCCGGTCGAGGCGCGCACCTCGCCGACGTACCGGTGCCCATGCTGCTGCTGCAGGGAACGCGCGATCGGCTGGCCGATCTCGACCTGTTGCGCCCCACGTGTCAGCGCCTCGGGGAGCGCGCCACGCTGCATGTCATCGACGGCGCCGATCACTCGTTTCACGTGCCCAAGCGATCGGGGCGCAGCGACGAGACGGTGCTGGCCGAGCTGGCGACCACGATCGGTCGCTGGGCCGACGCAATCGGCTGAGCCGCGGCCATGGCGCCGCCCCTTGGGGCGCTTGGCACGGTTTGCGGCGCTGGGCATTGCGGCGCCGGGGATTTGACGCGCCCTCGCCAAGCCCAGTACGTAGGAGGCATGGCCAAGGTTTCGGCAGGAATCGTCGGCGCCACGGGATACATGGGAGGCGAGGCGCTGCGCGGTCTCCTCGACCACCCCGATGTGCGCGTGGCCTGGGTGGCGAGCCGGGGCGGCGGGCGCCTCGACGACGCGCATCCGAATCTCTACGACCTCGGGCTGTCGCTGATTCACCCGGACAGCGCCGGCGCCTGCGATGTGGTCTTCCTGGCCCTGCCGACCGCGGCCTCGGTGGAAATGTCAGCGCGCTTCCTCGACCGTGGCACCAAGGTCATCGATCTCGGCGCCGCCTTCCGGCTCGCGGATCGCGCCCGCTGGGAATCCCTGTACGGTCTCGAGCATCCGCGCTGGGACCTGGCGAAGGAGGCGGTGTACGGCATCAGCGAGCTGCACGCCGATACCATCGGGCGCGCGCGGCTGATCGCCAATCCGGGATGCTTCTCCTCGGCGGCGATCCTCGGCCTGGCGCCCCTGGTCAAGGCGAACCTGGTCGAGATCGAGCGCCTGGTCGTCAATGGGCTGTCCGGCACCGCAGGTGTCGGCGCCGAGCTGTCCCGCGCCGCGCACCATCCCGAGATCGGCAACAATCTCATTCCGTACAACGTCGTCGGACACCGGCACACCTCCGAGATGGAGCAGGAGCTCACCGGCCTGCGCGCCGGATCGGTGCGGGTCCACTTCACGCCCGTCTACACGCCGATCGTACGCGGCATCCTCGACATCTGCCACGCGTTCCCGACCCGCGCCGTGTCCCGAGCCACGCTCCTGGAGCTGTACCGCGACTTCTACGGCAGCGAGCCGTTCGTCAAGGTTTACGACCTTCCCGAGGAGACGGGCGCCGCCTGGCGCTACAAGCCGTATCCGTGGGTGAGCGCCGTCGCCGGCACCAATTACTGCTTCATCGGCCTCGACGTGGACGAGGAACGCGGTCGCATCGTCGTCTTCAGCGTGCTCGACAGCCTCGGTAAGGGGGGCGCCCTCGTCGGGATCGAGAACATGAACCTCATGTTCGGTTTGCCCCGCACCGCCGGGCTCGAGCGGCGCGGATTGCATCCGGCCTGATCCCGGCCGATTCGGGCTCGAGTCTCCCCGCGCGCCGCGAGCGCACGCGCTACCACGCATAGGCCTCGGGTGCCTCGCCACCCGGCCCCGGCCAGATCTCGTCGAGCCGGCGCAGCCGCTCTTCTGGTAGCTCGATCTCGAGAGCTCGCAACGCCCCGGTGAGCTGCTCCAGCGTCCGCGGCCCGACGATGGGCGCGGTGACGCCGTCCTGGTGCAGCACCCAGGCCACGGCCACGTCCGCCGGTCGTTCGCCGATCTCGTCGCACAGCGCCGCGTACGCCAGCAGGCGGTCCCGCTGCTGCTCCGCCCGCGAGCGGATGCGATCGCTGCCGCGCCGGCCCACCCCGTCGCCGGCAGCACTCCCCGCCAGGAGACCCCCGGCAAGCGGGCTCCACGGAATGACGCCCACGCCATGGGCGCGGCAGGCCGGGAGCACCTCCAGCTCGACGGTGCGCGCCGTCAGGTTGTAGAGGCTCTGCTCGGAGACGATGCCGAGGAAGTGGCAGCGCAGGGCCGCGGCGCTCGCCTGCGCGAGCTGCCAGCCGGCGAAGTTGCTGCTGCCGACGTAGAGGACCTTGCCCTCTCGAACCAGCTGCTCCATCGCCTGCCAGATCTCCTCCCACGGCACCCGGCGGTCGACGTGGTGCATCTGATAGAGGTCGATGTGGTCCGTGCGCAGCCGGCGGAGGCTGGCCTCGCACGCGCTGCGAACGTGATAAGCCGACAAGCCCCAGTCGTTCGGGCCGTCGCCCATCCGACCGTACACCTTGGTCGCGAGCACGACGCGATCCCGGCGCCCGGCCCCCTGCGTAAGCCAGCGGCCGACGATCGACTCCGTCACGCCCTCCCCGCGCCGCCCACCGTAGACGTTGGCGGTGTCGAAGAAGTTGATGCCGAGATCGAGCGCTCGGTCCATGATGGCGTTGCTGTCCGCCTCGGCGGTATGCGAGCCGAAGTTCATGGTGCCGAGGCACAGCCGACTGACCCGGACGCCCGCGCGACCGAGCGGCGCATACTTCATGGCTTGGCCCTCCCTCCGGCGCGCGGCTCACGACCACGCTCCCGCACGTCACCCTGACCGACGCAACGTCGACGCATAGCAGAAACGCGCCGTCCACGGGTACGGGCATGCGATATGCAGCCGAGACATGCGCCGCGACCTGCGTAGTCGCCGGGTCACGGTCACCATCTGAAGTCTCGGAAGTCCTGGTTGCGACCATGCCCGGGGGCTTGCGCGCAGCGCTCGGGAATGGCGTGATGCCGGCTCGTCCGGATCGACGATGACGCACACGTTGATGCCCACGGCCGAGCTCGGGCTCTCGGCGCTCGCCTCCTTGATGCTCGCGGCGCTGCCGGTATACGGCTGGCGGCGCCGCGGCCGGGCCTATGGGCTCTTCGTCCTGCTCGTCCTCGTGTTTTCCATACCCGGCGCGCTTCTCACGCACGCACGCATCGTGGGCCTGCTCCCTGGCTGGGCCGCCGGCGTCCTGCATGCCGCCTTCGCCTACGCGCTGCTCGCCGCCGGCCTGCACCTGGCCGCCCTCGTCTCACCGCGACTGCGACCGGCACACTTCCGCCTCGCCGTCAGCATTCCGGCGATGGTGTTCATCGGCGGCGGCGCGCTCTGCGGCCTGTGGCTGCTGGCGCTGCTGCCGATTCGCGCCCTGCTGGTTCTTGCCGGCTGGCACGACGCCGTGGACGTGCTGCGCTGGCTCGACGCCGTCCCGCTCGCGGTCGCGGTGACGGCGGTGCTCACGTCCAGCCGCCCGCTCGAGGAAACCGTCCGGGTGAGCCTCGGCCGCGACGGGCCGCCGAGCGTGTCGCGAATTCCCGTGCGTCGCTATCGGCGCGGCCCGCCGCCGGAAGCCGATCGACGCCCGCTACGGATCGCGCAGATCGCGGATCCGCACCTCGGGCCGTGGCAGCCCGTCGCGAAGCTCCGGCAGCACATCGAGGGGCTGCTCGACCGCGAGCCCGACCTCGTCCTCCTGACGGGCGACTTCCTGACGATGGAAGGGGGCGGCACGCCCGGCGCCCTCGGTGCCGCGCTCGCGCCCCTGCGCCGGCTTCCCGGCCGCTGCTTTGCGATCTTCGGCAACCACGACCACGCGTACCCCGACGAGGTCCGCGCGGCCCTCGCGAGCACGAACGTCACGCTCCTCGTGGACGCCGAGGTCGTCGTCGCCACCCCGATCGGTCCAGTGCAGATTCTCGGCGCGGACTACGTCGGTCGCGGGCGCCGTCAGCACATTCAGACGCTCTGCGCGCGATTCCCTCGCCGCGACGGCATGGTGCGGATGTTGCTGCTCCATGACCCGCTGGGCTTCCAGTTCGTGCCGCCGGGCGATGTGGACCTGACGGTCTCGGGACACACCCACGGAGGTCAGCTCGGCCTCGTGAGCCTCGGTCTCGATTGGACCGTGCTCGCGCCGACGAGATGGCCGGACCACGGGCTCTTCGCCCACGGTGCGAATCGTCTCTACGTGCACCGGGGTACGGGCTTCTATGGATTCCCGCTGCGCATCGGCGTTCCGGGAGAGGTGTCCGTGCTCGAGGTTCTGCCTCCCTGACGCCGCGCCGCGGAACGCCGTGCGTGGCTCGCACCGCATGGGACGCAGGCGGCGACCTCGGTGCGGGGCTAGCAGGCTGCGGCCCGTCGCTTCATCGTGTTGACGAGCTGCTCTGCGAGGCGAACCGGCTCGGGTACCCGATACCGGCAGCAGGCCAGCACCCAGCGCAGCGCCGCCGGCAGGCGCATGCGCTGGCCGACGGAGACATAGAGCGGCCGCACGCCGTCTTTGGTGCGTAGCACCGCTCCCACGCACCGACCGTCGAGATCGAGCGAGGTCCAGTCGCCGCGCCGCGTCCCCGGCGGAACGTGCGAACCGACGAGGCGGGACTTGGCACACCCCACGCTCGGCGCGTCGAGAAGCACTCCCAGGTGAGCGGCCAGACCGAACCCGCGTGGATGCGCGATGCCCTGTCCATCGAACAGCCAGAGATCCGGCCGCACCCGGAGTCGGCGGGCGGCGCGCAGAACGACGGAACCTTCACGAAACGAGAGGTACCCGGGCACGTACGGAAACGTGACGGCTCCATGCGCCCATGCGGAGCCGACCGGCGTCAGGTCGGGCAGCGAGACGACGACGACGCCGGCGACGATCCGCGTGCCATCGGCTGAGAACGCGCAGTCGGCCCCGGCCACGAGATGAACCCGGCGCGGGCTGCCGCTGGCGCGCAGGCGCCGGCGTAACTCGAGCTGGACGCGCTGCGCCGCGGCGACGCTCCGCGGCCAGCGGATCGCCAGCCGGGCCGGCGTCCCACCCGCGCTCCGCCGCCAGCCGGACGGCTGGTCAGGCATGGAGGCCGAAGAACGCCTGCGCGTTCAGCCCGAGGACGCGCGCCCTGAGGCCGCTGTCGAGATCGAGTCGCTCGCGCAGCGGCCGCGTGGCGTTGGGAAAGTCGCCGTCCCAGTGCGGATAGTCGCTCGCGAAGAGGATCCAGTGGGATCCCAGAGTGTCGGCGGCGAACCGGACCGCCGGCTCGTCGGCTTCACAGCTCACGTACAGCTGCCCGCGCTCGACGTACTCCCGCGGGCGGCGCTTGCACTGCGGGGCCAACTCCCCGCGCTTCTCGATGTGCTCGTCGAGCCGATGGACGAAGTACGGGACCCAGCCGACGCCGGCCTCGAAGAGGCCGACCCGAAGCCGCGGATGGCGCTCGAACACGCCGCCCAGCGCGAGCGACGTGGTCGCGACCATCATGTCGAACGGGAAGCTCACGACGTGCACCTGCAGGTAGTTGTCGAAACGCTCGGCTCCGAGTGGCGGCAGGTGGATGCCCGGCGCCCCGTGGACCGCGAGCGGCATCTCCAGCTCCTCGGCCGCGGCGAACAACGGCGTCAGATCCGGGTGATCGAGGTTTCGCGCGCGGAGGACCGCCGGAACCATGGTGGCCACGAGGCCCGCCTTCTTTGCAGTGCGCATGAGCAGGATGGACGCGCCGACGTCCTCGATGGGCACGACCGCCACACCGTGCAGTCGGCCGCCGGAGGCAGCGCAGTAGCCCGCCAGCCAGGCGTTGTAGAGTCCTGCGAACTCGGCGGCGAAGGCCGCATCCTCGAACCCGGGAAGCCCCAGCGCGACGCTCGGAAACAGGACCAGCTGATCGATCCCTTCGCGGTCGGCATCCCGCAAGACGCCCGCCATGGTGAAGGGATCGGCGCCCCGGTCGGCGCTCAGGCCGCGATCGGCGCGGCACCCGGCGCCCGGTCCGGTGGACTTGGGATACGGACGACCCTCGATGAACAGATGGCCGTCCTCTCCCGGACGGGACAGCCGCACCTTGTCGGGAAAGCGCGCCATGACCTCCACCATGAGCTCCCGACCTTCGATGACGTGGGCGTCACTGTCGATCACCATCGATGAACCCTCCGCGGGCGCAGGTGACGGCGCCGTAGCCGCCGCCCCCATACCTTATATGCGCAGGCGCGCCAACCCGGTTGGCGCGGCGCGCCGTCGAACGACGGCGGCAACGCTCGGCGACCGTGTCGCGCATCGGCGCCAGCTTCGGCCCGCAGCCGACGCAGCGGCGCACGGATCGCCGCAGAGCGTCGTCGTTCCGCTCTCCGCGATGGGGCCGACGAGATGGATCAATGTAGCTAGCTAGGTATTCATCCGCCATGAGCCGCCCCTCTTCGTCATTTTTGCACTTGCATCGGCCAGACCCACTGCGCTATCACAGGGATGTCGTGCAATCGCTTACTCCCACGGTCTTCGTCGTCGACGATCACAAGGCCGTGCGCACGTCCCTGCAGTGGCTCATCTCGTCCGTCGGCCTGCAGGTGGAGACCTTCGCCACGGCGCGCGAGTTTCTCGAGCGATTCGATCCGAGCGTGCCGGGGTGCCTGGTGGTGGACGTGCGTATGCCCGGCATGAGCGGCCCGGAGCTCCAGGAGCAGCTCGTCACGCGCGGCGCCACCATTCCCATCATCTTCATCACCGGCTACGGTGACGTCCCGACCGCCGTGCGCACCCTGAAGATGGGCGCCGAGGATTTCATCCTGAAGCCGTTCAGCAACCAGCTGCTCCTCGAACGGGTGCAGCGCGCCATCGTGACCGACACCGAGCAGCGCCGGCGGCGTGCCGAGATCCGCGAGCTCGAGCAGCTCGTGGGACGCCTCACGCGGCGCGAGCGCGAAGTCGCCGACAGGGTCATGTCGGGCCAGCCCAGCAAGTCGATCGCCGCCGGGCTCGGGGTCAGTGAGAAGACCGTGGAGTTCCATCGGGCGAACATCATGACCAAGCTGGGCGCGCAATCCCTCGCCGGCCTGCTCCGTATCCTCCTGCAAGCGAGAACGCTCGCCCTGTAGCGCCCGGGGACCGACGCCTCCGGGCCACCCTCACGCCCGGTCCACCCGCTTCGGCGCCGACCCGCCGCCGTGCCTCGGGATGAATACCTGGAACACGCTCCCGCGGCCGGGCGTGCTGCCGACACGGAGAATCCCCTCGAGGCCGTCGACGATGGCCTGCACGATCGCGAGCCCGAGGCCCACGCCGTCTCCCGGGTCCTTCGTGGTAAAGAACGGATCGAAGATGCGACCCATCGTCTCCTCGTCGATGCCGCCGCCCTTGTCGCACACGCTCAGGCACACGTAGCGTCCTTCCGGAAGATCCGGACGGGCCCCGCCGCTTCCTGCGGTCGCGTCGAGCGGCTCGAGAGCCACCTCGACGACGCCACCGCCGGCATCTCGGGTCGCCTGGCACGCGTTGCGCACGAGGTTGACCACGATCTGGTGTAGCTCGCTCGCGTTGGCGACCACCTCGCCGCAGGCAAACAGGCGCCGGCGCAGGGTGACGCCGGTGGGGAGGGCGGCCTCGAGCAGCCCGACGGCATCCTCGACGACTACGCGCGGATCGATCGGCTCCCGGCTCTGCCGCTCCGGACGGCTGAACGCGAGGATCTGGCTCACCAGATCGGCGCCGTATCGCGCGGCGCCCTCGATCTCCGCGACTTTCTCACGAACCGGGCTCTGCCGCGGCAACTCGCGAAGGCTCAGATCCGCGCAGGCCAGAATCGCCTCGAGGATGTTGTTGAAATCGTGGGCGATGCCGCCCGCGAGCGTCCCGATCGCCTCCATCTTCTGCTTCTGCCGCAGCTGCGCCTCCAGGCTGAGCCGCAGCTCGTGCTGGCGCTTCCGCTCGCGCCGCTGATCGCGGATGATCCGGTCGGCCCGTCGCATCACCAGGAACAGCACACCGTAGAGCGCCCCGAGGATCGCGACCACCCCGCCCACGACCCGCCGCTCGGCCCTTTGCATCGCGCGGACGAGCGGCGTCACATCGTCGTACAGCTCGAACACGGCCTCGACCTTCGTCGACCCACTTCGCCGGATGGGAAGATAGCTGGCGAGAACGTGGCGATCCTCGATCTCCCCGTCGAAGGCATTGAACGTGTCGCGGTAGGTGAGGTCGCTCGTCACCTGGTCCTGGAGCGCGGCCAGCACGCCGGGGTTCTGTCCCTGGTCGTCCCCGATCTGGTCCGTCTGGGTCGAAAACACGGTGAGTCCGTTGACATCGTAGAGCTTGACCTTGACGACGGACGTGCCCCGCATCTGCTCGAGCACCGCCTCACGCAGATCCGCGACCGCCGGATGCTTCTGGAGTGCTTCGGGTCTGAGCCCACTGGCGCTGCCGACGAAGGCCAGGAACCGCGGCCACAGCAAGTCGGCAAACGCGCGAGTGAGCTTCACGTTCTCGTGCACGGCGAGCTCGCGAAGGCTCGTGAGAACCACCTGGCGGTACAGGGCCGTCAACAGCACCGTGACGACCACGAAGGCCACGAGGCTCGCCACCGACACGTTCCGGACGAGACGTGCGTCCTCGTCCTCCACGGGCGGGTCCACCTCGACGAGACGGCCGCGCTGCGGGACGGTCATCTCGTGCGCCCACTCCTTCGCCCGGAGGAGGCCGTCCGTCTCACCGGGATTTGCCGCGGGACTCAATGGCGCCATGGTCGCCTTTCCATGCCCTCAGACCGCGGTCGGCAGATAAGTTTACCGCAGCGGCGCCCGCCTGCCGCGGCTCCCGCTTACCGCAGATGCTCGCGGTTCGCTTCATACAGCCGTCGATAGGCGGCAACGCTCGCGTCGGTGGTGGCGCGGTCTCCCTCCTCGTTGGCGGCGCGCGCCTTGTCCATCAGCCAGGCGAGCCGGTCGAGAACCGGCGTGTACGCCGGATCCTGGAGCAGCGCGCGGTGCGTTCGGATGATTTCCCCCACGGTCTGGAAAACGATGTCCACGAGCTCCGGCTTCTCGCGTTCAGACAGGAACTCGTACGTCGAGAGAAAGAACACGCATTCCCGCAGCTCGGCCTCCAGGCAATCGGAGGTCTCCTCGTACGGATCGACACCGTCGCCCACGGTCTCGACGTAGGCGGTGAGATCGGCCACCTCCCCGGCGTCAAGCCCCAACCCGAAATGCTGGTTGAACCACTCGCTCACGTCCTGGAGCGTCGCCTGGCTTCCGTCATGAAAATACGGCGCCGTGAACTTCACACCCAGGAGCGTCGGCGTATCGAGGGCGCCGTCGCGCGACCCCTCGGCGCTCGGTCGACCCGTGCCGATGTCGTGCCGACCACGATCGAGAAACTGGTCCGACGGCACGTGACAGGTGGCACAGCTCCGGCCGTCGAGCCCTGCGAACGGCCGTCGAAAGATCTCCTCGCCGCGCCGAGCCGCCGCCGAAGTCCGCTGCGTTAGGGTGCCGTCGCCGGCAAGAGAGGGGTTCGGCAGCAAATCGAACTCGTTCATGTAGGCAATCAGCCCGTCCAGAATCAAAGGATCCGGCTCCGGTCCGTTGAACTCGTGCATGATCCCGTTGCGGGTGAACTCGCGCAGCGAGGCGAAGCGGCCGTTGCGACCGTACGGCGCGGTGTAGCGAATTCCGCGCAGGTCCGGCGTGTCCACCGGATCGAAGTGACCGTTGTTGGCATGGGGGGCGAGAAATCCGTTGCTCACGTCCATCCCGCCCCGGCGACTGGAAAGCCCGGGAACGAACAGGTCCGGGTTGGTCACCCCTTGATTGTGGCAGCTGTTGCAACTCATCCCGAGCGAGCGCGAGGGTTCGCCAAAGATGTACGGCGTGTTGAACGCCAGATCGCCGAGCGCGATGAGGATCGTATCGCGCTCATCGACGCCGCGCGCGACCATGTTGAGGATCTGCCGCGGCCGCGGGATCTGCGTCGCGATGCTGGCGCCCGGGGGAAGCGCCACGGGAATCTGCCGCCGGGCGTCGTACGTCGGACTCCGCGTCGGGAGGGGCACCAGCCGGCCCGCCGGCGGCGGCTCGAAGCCCGGGCCGTAGCTCTCGGTCACGTAGCGGATGATCGTATCTACGCTGGCCGTGGTATCGATGCGTTCCGACCGCCGCAGCGCATCAGCGCCATCAGCGGCGCGCAGGCCCTCGCGAGTCTCGCCAGCGCGCTCGTCCTCGGGCCGCGCGGGGGAAACTCCGATCGCGTGCCAGGCGCGCGCGATGCTCGCAAAGGCCGCGGGGTCGGTCAGCTCCACCTCCCGGGCGAAGGCGAGCCATGTCCTCCGGGCCTCCTGTGCCGCAAAACCCCGGCCCGCTTCGCGCACCGCCGCCAGTCGCAGGACGACCACGCGAGCCACGGCCTCGGTGGACGCAGCGAAGATCTCTCGCCTACCCGCCTCACGCGCAATCCGAGCTTGCTCGTGGTCCGTGGCGTTCTCCGTGCCTCCACCCACGCCACCCAGAGCGGCCATACGTGCCAGCGCGGCCTCCACGCGCTTGCGGTACCGCGTCCCCTCGTCGGGCGAGAGGAGGTCGAGCTCACGGGCGATGATGTGCGTCTGCTCCCGGACCTCCCCCTCCACGATCGGATTGACGTTCAGCACGAACGTCAACCGTTTGTAGCTCGTGGCGCTCGGCGACGCGCCCTCCCCCCGGCCTTCGCCGTCCATTCCTCGGCCCGTTCGTCGCCCACAGATGAGCAGCATCAGCATCAGCAACGACGCCACGGGCGGAGTCTGGCGCCGCCGCTCGGTCCGTGTGCTTCCCATCACCGATCGTCGCTCGAGCGACTGCCCAGACGATACGCTCACACCCTTGCGGGCCATCCGGGCGGCTCGTGGCACAACATGGCAGGGCCTGGACTGACCGCTCGCAGGAGCCGGCCACACGGTACCAGAGATGGGCCAGTCATGCGAGACAGAAAGATACCTGCGTAGTCCATGACGCCGCGAACGGCCCCATGACGCTCCGCGTAGCCCTATGACAACCGCGGTCAGAGCCCACTCCCCAGGACACCCGCGGTCACGCGCGCACCGAGCCAGGCGTTGTGTCGGGGTGGATCCGGGATCATGCAGGAGCATACCGGGTACCCAGGGAGATCATGAGGCAACCCGGGTGGAAATCTGAGCTCCACGGAGGTCCCGTGACCGGAGACGACCGACGCACGACGAGAGCGTGGCGCTCCCGGCCGGCCGGCTCCTCGGCTGCCCCAACCTGCTGGCGGGCAACGCGCGTGAGCGGAGAAAGACGGCGTCGGTCAGCCAAAGCGGGTTGCGAACCGCCCGAATCGTCGTAGGTCTGCAAGAAGCGGCACGGCCGCAGTCCACCACGCCGGCCGGCCAGAACGGAACCGCCTGCCGGGACGGCCTCCGGTCGATTGCCGGAAACCCGCGTCGCACGTGGAAAACTCGTTCGTCACCGGCCGCCCGCGACGAGCCGCCCTGCTCTTTGCCACGGCGTCCGGAGGAGCGAACTGCCTGGCACGCCCTTTGTAGTCGCCCACGCGCGTTACGAAGGACCGTCACGGGTGTCGCACCGGCTCGCCTCCGCGGGCGGCACTGGAGGCTGCGGGACTGCAGCGACCCCGAGGGAGTGACGAGGTCGTATGCGGTTGCAGCCGTTGAGATGCCTGCGGGCCCTCGCCTTCCTCGCCCTGCTGCTCGTGGTCTCGGTGGTCCCCGTGCCTGCGCAGCTGCCGCCGCCACAACCGCCCTTTCTGCCGGTTGACTACGAGCTCCGCGGCGCCGGCCGCAACTACGACGACATCTGCTTCTGGGAGGATCCGACCGATCCCGAGTCGTCCCTCGCCTTCATCGCGTCCAAGGAAGGACCCGTCGTGGAGGTGTTCCGGCTGACCACCGGTGAGCTGCTCGAGTCCATTCCGGGCTTCGTCAAGCCCAACAACTGCGACGTCGGCGGGAACCTGCTCGTCTCGACAGACTCGGACGGCGGGAAGGTGCTCGTGCACTCGATCCCTGACTTCGATCTCCTAGCCACCTTCGCGGCCGGCTTGTCGGCGCCCGAGGGCGTCGCGATCCTGCGTGAGGAGGGACGCCCCTTCGCGGCCATCACGGACCGGAGCCAGAACCGCGTGCACATCTACGATCTGGTCACTCTGCAGTTCGTGCGCTCCTTCCCGACCGGATTCACCGCCAACGAAGGAACGGCGGCTGACGAGCTCTACCAGCACATCCTCGTGAGCGATGGCGACAGCAGCCGCGCACGCGTCTTCTCGGTCACCGGAACGCAGCTCGCCGAGTTCGGGGTCGGACCCATCGCCAACGATGCCGAGGGCCTCGCCATCTACCGCTGCGGGACCAAGGGCTGGATCGTGCTCTCCGACCAGCTGGAGAATTCGGGCCAGGCGACCGAGTTCGAGATCTTCGACCGGGTGAGCTTCGCCCACGTCGGCACGTTCCGAATGCAGAACGCCGCCGGCGATCCGACCAATGCCACCGACGGCCTCGACATCTTCCAGGTCCCGACCTCGCTCTCGGCATCCGGCATCCTTGCGGCCTGCGACGACTGCAATGACGCCGACGACGATTTCGACGTGATCCGCTGGGAGCGGATCGCGAGCCAGTTCGGACTCGAGATCTGTCCTCGTGGAACCCCGCCAACGTGCGGCAACGCTGTCGTCGATCCCGCCTGGGAGGAATGCGACGGCGCCGCCGACACGGTCTGTCCCGGCCAGTGCCAGGTTGATTGCACCTGCGCCCAACCCCCCTTCTGTGGCAACACCGTCCTCGAGCCGCCGGCGGAGGAGTGCGATCGGTTCGACGACGCTGCCTGCCCCGGCGCATGTCGTCCCAACTGCATGTGCCCCGGACCCGGCGTCTGCGGTGACGGCATTCTCAATCCGCCACTGGAGGCGTGTGATGGCTCGGACGACGCCGCCTGTCCTCAGGCGTGCCAGGTCGACTGCACCTGCGGCACGCCGCCAACGGGCACCGTCGAGGCCGACGCCACCGTCGCCAGCGACGCCGCCAACGCAGCACAGGGCGCAAGCGCCGAGCTGGCACTGGATGCCAACCCCAACAAGCGGGCCTTGCTGCGCATCCGCGTGAGCGATGTCGGCAGTAGAGCGATCGCCGCCGTGCGCCTCCATCTCCAGGCCACCAGCTCCTCCAGCGCCGCGAGCGACTCCGGCGGCCGCATCCGGACCATGTCGAGCTGCACCTGGAACGAGAGCACCGTCACCTGGAACACCCAGCCGGCATTCGGCGGCACGGTGCTCGCCACCGCCGGCGCCGTCGGCGTCAATGACACGGTGGCTCTGGACATCACTCCTGCCATCGCGGGCGACGGGGTGTACTGCTTCGCCATGGACAGCGTCTCCACGAACGGCGTGGTGTACCGATCGCGCGAGGCTGCCGCGGGTGGCCCGCGCGTCGAGATCGTGCTGGCGCCGCTCACCTGCGGGGACGGCGTCGTCAACGATCCGCGCGAGGCATGCGATGGGGCAGACGCCGCAGCCTGTCCTGGCGCCTGCCAGTCGAACTGTCTCTGTCTCACGACGACGACAACGACGACCAATACGACCACTACGACGACCACGACACTGCCAACAACCACCACGACCACGGTCCTCACGACGACCACCACCACGACGCTGGCGCCGACCACGACCACCACGGTTCTCGTCACCACGACGACCACGACGCTCTTCCCGACCACGACCAGCACGACGACCAGCGCGACCACCACGACCACGACGCCGCCACCGGCGCCGCCCGTCGGGACCGTCATCGCCGACACGCACACGGAGGCGACCAGCGCCACGACGAACTTCGGCGGGGCCACGGTCTTCTCCGCGGACGCCGACTCGGCCAAGCACGCCTTCCTTCGCGTTCAGGTAACGGGCGCAGCGGGCCGTGCGATCTCCTCCGCACGCCTGCGGCTCACCGCCGACAGCAACAGCCGCGCCTCCAGCGACTCCGGCGGGCGCATCCGCGCCATCAGCAACTGCACCTGGACCGAGCTCGGCGTCACCTTCAACGACGAGCCAGCGCTCACCGGCGCCGTCATCCAGACCCTGGGCGCCGTCGCCCGCAATCAGGTGGTGGAGTTCAATCTGACCAGTGCCATCCCCGGAGATGGCACGTACTGCTTCGCCATCGACAGCACCTCGGACGACGGCGTGGACTACCGATCGCGCGAGGCCAGCTCGGGCCGCCCCCAGCTGCTCCTCACCCTCGCCGCCGGCACGACGACCACCACGACGCTGGCGCCGACAACCACCACGACGACGGCACTGCCGCCGACCACGACCACGACCGTCACGCCGCCGTCGACCACGACGACCACCGCCGCCGCGAGCACCACGACCACCACCACGACGACTGCGGCCACCACGACCACGACACTCGCCACCCCGGTGACCGAGATCCTCGCGGACACCCGGACGGAAATCGGGAGTCCGAACGCGAACTTCGGCACGAGCACGGGCCTCTCCGCCGACGCCGATTCGGCGAAGCACACGTTCATGCGGGTCCGCGTGACGGGCATCGGGTCGCGCACGGTAACCCGGGCGGCCATTCAGCTGCGGGTGCCGAACGCCAACCGCGCCGAGAGCGACAGCGGCGGGCGGATGCACCGTGCCGCCAACTGCACGTGGAGCGAGACGGGCGTGACGTTCAACAATGAGCCCGCCATGGACGCCGCGGTCCTCTCCACGGTCGGGCCCGTGGCGCGCGGTGCGCTCGCGGAGTTCGACGTCACGGCGGCGGTGCCGGGAGACGGCACCTACTGCTTCGCGATCGATAGCCAGTCGGACGACGGCGTCGACTACAACTCGCGGGAAGCGAGCACCGGTCGCCCCGTGTTCGTCGTGACCGTCGCACCCTAGCCAACACCAGAGCGCCCCGAGCGAACATCGGGGTCCTAGGCCGAACCGTCCCATGCCGCGCCGGTCGGCTTCCCGACCCCGCCGCATGTCCCACCGATCAGCCGATCACAGACTGACAGCTGATCGACTAACCAGCTCACCTACTATCCAACTTCGGGTGGGACGGGCAGGAGCTCCTCCACGAGAAACCGGATGACGTCGGAGGGCGTGACGATGCCGACGAGGCGGCCTTCCCGCACGACCGGAAGGTGATGGATATCGTGCTCGCGTAAGAGCCGCATCACGTCATCGGTACGGTCGAACTCGTCCACGGTGATGACGGGCGCCGACATCAGACTCGCCGCCGGCGTGTGCGCCTCGCGCCCCTCGAGCAAGGCGTTCACGAGATCGGTCTCGCTGACGAATCCGACGACCTGTCCATCGCCGTCGACAACCGGCACACCGCTCACGCCACCCGCGGCCAGCAGTCGGGCGATATCGGCAAGAGGAGTGCTCGGCCGGACCGAGGCCACCCGCGACGTCATGATGCTGCGGGCGTGACCCTTCATCGGAGACGGTTTAGCCCGCTCACGACGCGGGCACAACAGCGCCCACCATCGGGGCGGCCTATCCCCTTCGCGGGTCGAGACTGGCCTGCACACGTGGGTCTGCTATGAGAGCGACCATGCGCCTGCCACGGCCGGCCCGGCACGTCATCTTCGATCTGGACGGCGTCCTCCTCGACACGGAGCGCTTCTACACCGAGGTGACCCAAGCCATCGTCGGCCGCTACGGCAAGACCTTCGATTGGACGGTCAAGGGCAATATGGTCGGGCGGCCCGCCATCGAGTCGGCACGCTACCTCGTGAAGGCTCTCGACCTGCCCATCGCTCCCGAGGACTATCTGCGCGAGCGCGAGCATCTACTGCGCCAGCGCTTCGTCCGCAGCGAGCCCTGCGCTGGCGCCCGCGCGCTGACGCACGCGCTCGCGGCGCGCGGCGTGCGGCAAGCGATCGCCACCAGCTCCGAGCGGGCCGTGTTCGAGCTCAAGATCCGACAGCACCGGGAGTGGCTGCAGGTATTCGCCGCGGTGGTCCTGGGGGATGATCCGCGCATCGGGCGCGGCAAGCCCGCCCCGGACATCTTCCTTCTCGCGGCCGGGGATCTGGGTGTCGATGCGGAAACATGCGTGGTCATCGAGGACTCGCCCGTGGGGATCGCCGCCGCACATGCGGCCGGTATGCAGGCCGTCGCCGTGCCCGACCCCGGCATGGATCACGCCCGCTTCCTCGACGCCGAGCTCGTGGTCGGATCGCTGGTCGAGCTCACCCCGGAGGATCTCGGCGTAGTCGCGCGCACGCGGCCCAGTAGCTGACCGTCCAGGCGACGGAGAGTAGCAGCGAGCCGTGCTCGATCGCCGGCAGGTGCACGATAGACAGGATCCCGAACGCCGCTGCCATGGCGAACGGCACCGCCGCCCATCGCCACCGTCCCTCCACACGCCAGAGAAACGGCGCGAGCAGGCCGGACGCCGCATAGATGGCGTACCACTTGGTCAGCGTGAACACGCGTAGGCGCGCGAGGCTCGCGGACATATTGGCCGCATCGAGCGGTCCGCAGAGGAGCAGCAGCTCCCCGTTCTCGAGACCGTCGGCAACCGCCATGGTCGCAGCCAGCACCGCGACGATCAGGAGCATCGGTCGGGACATGCGGGTGCGCGCACGGAGGAACAACGCGATCCCCACGTAGAGGGTCGAGTAAGCCAGAGCGAAGAGGAAGTCGATCCAGGTGCCGAGCATCATGCTGCGGACCGTGCGCGCATGCTCGGGCGTGCCCGGGGCGCCGAGAATGCCCGCCACATGACCGGGCGTGGACGCGAGCTCGAAGCCAACGACGGCGGTCGCAAAACCCTGGACGTTCTCGACGGCGGGCTTCGACGGGAGCACTCCGAGGAGAGTCAGACCGAGCGCGAGCGTGGCGGTGCCAGCGATGCGCACGATCCAGATCGCGACCCGCTCCTGCGGCTGCCTACCGATATAGCTCTCCAGGCCGCACACGACCGTACCGATAGGGCCGCACGGGGTCGGTCGTCAATCGAAACGGAGCGCCGTCGCCAGCCCGAGCTGCGCGAGGTGATAGGTCACCATGATCGCAACGCGCGCACCCGCGAACGGGCCCACGAACCGGTTCCACGCGAGCAGCGTGTCCGATGCGAGGAAGAAGAGCGCCCCCGCGGCGGCGCTGCCGATGCCCGAAGCCAGCGCCGAGGATACCATGGCGGCGATCACGACCATGTAGGCGGCGACACCGCCGCGCAGCGCGACATTGGATACCGCACGGAGCAGCCGGGTCGAGATCGGCGCCGTCGCCACCAGGACGACCGCGAACCAGACCAGGCGCGAGGCCAGCGCGCCGGGAATGGCCACGACGTAGGCGAGATGAGCTGCGAAGAATGCCAGCAGCCCGGCGATGAAAAGATCGCGCGGGAGCATCAGCAAGACGTCGCCGAGCAGCGAGCACGCCAGGGCGGCGAGGAGCCAGGCGGACGCGCCCTTCCCGGTGATCGCATAGCCGAGGAGCGCAAGCAGGGCGCCGGGCTTGGCCACGTACTCGACGCTTCGCCACTGCCGCGCGACCGCAACCCAGTCGAGCACCGCCAGCACGGCGAAGGTTGCCAGGAAGAGATGCGCCCAGGTCATCGGTCCTCGTGCGGCGCGTGCTTATAGCGCAGCCGACGGAGGAACCCAAGATCCGGAGCTGGCGCGAATCGTCCGGGATCGTAGCGGAGCTCAGGTCACAGCCCGGGACCGGGACCGTTCGGCGACGCCCGGCCGCGGCGCGTCCGCTGGACGCGCCGCGGGTTGCGATCACGAAGCCAACGAATCGTCGGCGGCTTCCGCCGTCGCCTGCACCTGCACCTGCGCGGCGCCCTGCGACACACCGAAGGAGATCACGTTGTCCACGTAGCGGCGGGTGATGGGCGGCAAAAGCGACCGGACGTCGTCGAAGCGCGTGGGGTTACGTCCGAGTGAGGCGGCGCGGTGCTGCGCCGCCGCGACGCGGCCCTCGCCGGCATTGTAGGCGGCGATCGCGAAACGCCAGCACTCCACCGGATCCCTCACGGCGACCGTCGTGAGCCCATCACGATAGAGCACCGTCCGCTTCTCGAAGAGCTCGGCGAGGTAGCGGAGATAGCCCAAGGCCAACGTCACTTCGTCGTGCAGGGGAAGGCCCGCGTTCGCGGTCCGGAGTCGCGAGCGCATCTGGGCGGCGGTGACGGCGGTCAGCTGGAACGCGCCGCTGCTGAGGCCGTCCGGGCTACGCGCGCTCGAGTCGAACCGTGACTCGGTCCAGGCAACGCCCTGTCCGATCGCCGGATCGACGCCGAAGCGGCAGGCGGCTTCGCGGATGCGACCGAGCAGCGCCGCCCGCTTCGGGTCGACGCGGTATCCGCGCTGCACCTCCCGATGGCTGACGTGCTTTACGCGGAACAGCTCGGGCAAGCGCTCGCACCGCGGTGGCCTGGCCTTCGCCGTGCTTCTCCACGACTCGCCGGCTGCCCGGTCCGGTGCGCTCGTTCCACATCGCTCCGACACGCACCGCACTCCCGCCGCTCCCCGCATCGCCGTATCCCACTCCTCGGGCAGTGCAGCCCGTGTCGGTACAACCAAGAGGCCCAGGGCAATCGCCAAGGCGCTCGCGGTGTGGCTGAACAGGTGTGTCATCGCTGACCCCTCCCGTGTAGTCCCACCGACCGCCCCACCACCGATCTGCAGGGGTCCGTAGAAGCAAGGGGGGGACCAGGTCCGAAAAAGTGAGGCCGGGTCGATCGATGCCGAGGCGCCGCCGTACCGTGCAGAGCGTCATCACGGCAGGGGCGACCCGCACTCGTGCCAGAAGTTGCCTCGCCGCGAGCCCATGCGCGCGGGCGTTTGCCGGGTCGATCGTCATGCGCGCCGCGATTCCGGCGCGGCACGGCTCCCTGGCCGACACACGCGGGACAAGGCGCGTGCGCGGGCAGGTGAGAGGCTCACGGACTCCGCCGGAGACGGCAGCCGGGCGCAGCCGGCCGCCAGCGGTAGGGGGGGCGACTTACCTCCTACATATATTAATAGCCCACTCGTAGCCGCTCCGGCGTCTGGTGCCGGCGGTGCGGCCCCGGCGACATGGCCAACGCTGCATCGGCCTCCGCTTTCCCCGGGCTCGTGAGGCCGAGCGAGGATCGCCGCAGCGCATGTCGCGGACCGCTCTGTTTGCAGTTCGGACCGGGTATGGCATCGTAACTCCGCCGCGCGTCGAGCGGGAAAAAGAGGAGGCACGATCATGCAGAACACACGGACGTGGCTCATGGCGGGACTCCTGGCCCTGTGTGTGACGGGCGCCGCCTCGGCAGCCGAGGCGCGCAGCACATACAACGCGATGTGGCTGTCGATCGCACACCCCGGACTCGGTGAGTATTACCTCAAGGGATGGGGCCCCTTCGAGAAATGCCCGCAGAAAAAATTCTGGCTGGGACTCATTCCCCTCTACGGCTGGCCCGGATACCTGCAGGTCAAGTCGGCGATCGACGCCCGGCACGGCCGAACTAACGATGACTTGACGTTCGAGTAGCAGCTCTCCTTGATTTGCCCCGGTGCTTGCGGCATTCGTTGGGGTGCATGCGCATCCTGCTGATCTCGCCGACGCACTACAATCCGGACGGGTCGCTTCACAAGACCACGCGCTACTGGACGAGCGGCCTCACCCTACCCTACTTGCGGGCGCTCACGCCGCCGGGGCACGACGTCGAGACGATCGACGAGCTCTTCTACGACGTCGACCTCGAGGGCGAGTACGACCTCGTCGGCATCACCGCCATGGGGCCGCAGATCAAGCGCGCGTACCACCTCGCCGATCACTACCGCAGCCGCGGCACGCGAGTGGTGCTCGGTGGCACGTGGGTGACGCTGACCGTCGAGGAGTCCCTCCGGCACGCCGATGCGGTGGTGGCCGGCGAGGCGGAAGAGACGTGGCCGATGCTCCTCGCCGACTTCGCCGAGGGGCGTAACCGCGGCGTGTACCGCGCCGAGCGCTGGCACAGCCTCGCCGATCTTCCGCGCATCGACTACACGACGCTGCCGCTCCTCAAGTACGAGGCGTTCAAGGCGAGCTGGCTCTATCGGATGTACTTCCACTGGCCGATCGTGTTCTCCCGCGGCTGCCCGCATCCCTGCGAGTACTGTGCCGTGCAGACCTACTACCAGCGCGGCTACCGCACCCGACCGGTGGACGACGTCATCGACGACATTCGCACGGTGAAGCGGCTCGGCGCCGACCGGCTGCTCTTCCTCGACGACAACCCCATCGCTCGCCCGGAGGAGGCGAAGGAGCTCTTCCGCGCGATGATCCCGCTGCGCATGAAGTGGGCGAGTCAGAGCACCATCAACATCGCCCGCGATCCCGAGCTGCTCGATCTCGCTGCCCGCAGTGGCTGCGTGAGCCTGTCGATCGGCCTCGAGAGCATCAACGAGGACAGCCTCGCCTCGGTCGGCAAGAGCTTCAACCTGCCGCGCCGATTCGCCCAGGACCTGGCGGCGATTCGCGCCAAGGGCATCCAGGTGATCGCGCTCCTGATGGTCGGCCTCGACGGCGACACGGCCGACACGTTCGCGCGCTCGCTCCGCTTCCTCATCGACAACAAAGTGTCCTTTCTCAAGCTCTTCACCCCGTGCCCGTACCCGGGCACGCCCTTCCACGAGCGGATGGCGCGCGAGGGACGCATCCTGGTGGACGATTGGGGCCGCTACGACTACGGCAGCCCCATCGTCCGGCCGGCCCACATGACCGCCACGGACATGGTCGAGGGGTTCCGGTACGTCTATCAGGGCTTCTATTCCGTGCGCTCGATTCTACGCCGGCTGATTCCGCCCCCGAGCGGGAGCTACCTGGAGACGCTGGCGTATCTCGTCGCCAACCTGAAGGTGAATCGCTACCTGCAGACGCATGACGCCGCCTGGGCGACCATCTCCTGAGGCCCGCGGGGGGCGATGCGCGCGTCACCCCGAAGTCCCGTCGCCGGCGCCGAGCCCGAGCCCGATGCCCCGGCGATCGAGATCGGGGGCCGGCCGCTCACGGCGGACGCCGTGGACGCGGTTGCGCGTCTCGACCGGCCGGCGGTGCTCGCACCGGACGCCCGGGCGCGGATCGCGCGCTGTCACATCTTCGTACAAAACCTCGCCCACGCCGGCACCCCGGTTTACGGCCTGACCACGGGCTGCGGGCCGCTCGCGTCGCAGACGATCGCCGCCGACGCGCGCGAGCAGTTTCAGCGCAACCTCGTGCGCAGCCACGCCACCTCGCTCGGTCCGCCGCATCCGACGCCCTTCGTGCGAGCGGCCATGGTGGCGCGCGCCCACGTGCTCGCGCTCGGCCATTCGGGCGTCGATCCCGCGGCCGTGGACCTCTTGCTCGGCATGCTCAACGCCGGCGTGCATCCGCTCGTGCGCGAGGTGGGCTCGGTCGGGGCGAGCGGCGACCTCGTCGAGCTGGCGGAGATCGCCCTCGCGATGCTCGGCGAGGGACGCGTGACGCGCGGCACGCGCACGACGCCGGCGGCCATCGCCCTGCAACAGGCCGGACTCGCGCCGCTCACCCCCGCCTACCGGGAGGGCATCGCGCTCATCAACGGGACCTCCTTCCACACCGGCGTCGCCGCCCTGCTCGCCACGCGCGCCGATCACCTGGTCCGGGCGGCGACGCTCGCCGCGGCCATGGGACTCGAGGCGCTCGGCGGCAACGTCGACGCGATGGAGCTTGCCCTCGCCGCGGCCCGCCCGCACCCCGGCCACGAGGCGGTGGCCCGCGTCGTGCTGGAGATCGTTCGCGGCAGCTCGCTGGTCGATCGCAGCGGCGGCTCGGCTGCCCGGCAGGACGCGTACACGCTCCGTTGCATCCCGCAGATCCTCGGCGCCGTCGTGGATGAGCTTGCGGCCGCGCACCGAGTGGTCGAGACGGAGCTCAACGCGATCACCGACAACCCGCTCTTCCTGCCCGACGACGAGCGCGTCGTGCACGGCGGCAACTTCCACGGCCAGCCCGTCGCCATGGCGCTCGATCGCATGAAGGCCGCTGTCACGGAGATCGGCGTCGCCTCCGAGCGCCGCATCGCTCGACTCCTCGATCCGAGCCTCCACAAAGGCCTGCCGCCGTTCCTGATCATGGGACGCCCGGGGATGCAGAGCGGGCTCATGGGGCTGCAGTACTGCGCGAGCTCGATGATCGCCGACAACGCCGTGCTGTCCGCTCCGGCGAGCGTGCACTCCGTGCCGACCAACGCCAACAATCAGGATGTGGTGAGCATGGGCATGGTGGCGGCGAAGCAGGCCGCGCGGGTGCTCGACAACGTGACGCGTATGGTCGCCGTGGAGCTCGTCTGCGCCGCGCAGGCGCTCGATCTCCGCGGCGGCGAGAAAGCCGGCGCCGGCACGCGCGCCGCCTCGCCGCGATTCGCGCGCAGGTGCGGCCGGTCGAGGACGATCGGCCGCTCGGTGCGGATGTCGAGGCGGTCGCGGAGCTCGTCGGCGCCGGCAGACTTTCCTACCTCGCCTACCCCGCCTGCCCCGCGGCGCCGCTCGGCCGATACGCTGCCGGCAGCCGGCCGACGGCATAGCGCCCGGCGGCGAACCGGCTGCGCAGATACGGCACCGCCGAGGCCAGCAGGCGTCCGGCGAAGCTCGGCTGGCGCACGAAGAGCTTCGCCAGTCCCCACAGCACGTCGGGGCGCGAATAGAAGGTGTGATAGAGATGGTCGAAGTACCGCTCGAGGACGTCCTCGGTGAGACCGTGCGGCACGAAGACGAAGTTCATCGCGTTCATCCGCTCCCAGTCCTCGTCGAAGGTGCCGTGCTCGCGGATCGTCGAATAGGCCGGGGTTCCCGGGTACGGCGTGAACTTCGTGATCTGACATACGTCGAGCTCGACGGCGCGCAGGAAGGCGGCCGTCTCGGCGAGGCTGTCGAGTCCCTCGGTCGGGTGCCCGATCATCACGAAGCCCTTGGCGCGAATCCCCGCCGCCCGCGTCATCCGGAGCGTCTCCCGCATCCGCGGGATCCGCACCTCGCGCTTGACGACGTCGAGAATGCGTTGCGAGCCGGACTCGATGCCGTAGGCGATCTGCCAGCATCCCGCGCGCCGCATGAGCTGCATGGTCGCGAAGTCGAGCAGGTTCGGATGGCTGTTGCAGCTCCACGTGAACCGCAGGCCTTCGTCGAGGAGTGCCTGGCACAGGTCGACGACGCGCTGCTTGCGGACGGTGAAGAGGTCGTCGACGAACAGGATGTGCCTGACGCCGAGCCCGACGAGGTGACGGCAGAGCCGGACGACGCCCTCGACGCTGTGCATCCGGCCCCGACGCCCGGAGGTGGACCGGTCACAGAACACGCACGTGAAGGGACAGCCGCGCGACGTGATCACGCTCGCTACGGGCGTCTGGGGATGGCTCAGGATGGATGGCCGGAAGCGGTGCGGAAAATCCGGCAGCAGATCCCACGCTGGCATCGGTAACGCGTCGAGATCATCGATGTAGGGCGCCCGGGGGTTGGCGTGCGTCCGCCCGCCCTCCCGGTAGACCGCCCCGGCGACGCCATCCACCGGACGGCCCTCGTTCAGACAGTCCAGCAGCTCGAACAGCGACACCTCGCCCTCGCCGGCGATGCCGTAGTCGAAGGCCGGGAAGGCGTCGAGCGTGCGCTCCGGAATCGCGCTGACGTGCGGGCCGCCGACGATCGTCACCACACCCGGCGCCTGCGCCTTCACCTGCGCAGCGATGCGTGCGGCGTTGCACACCGAGATCGTCGTGGCGGACAACCCCAGGTAATCCGGGCGCAGCGCCAGCACGGCGCGGCACGCGTCCTCGACCGAGGTGCCGGTCTGCTTCGCATCGACGAGGTGGACCCGGTAGCCGCGCGCGCGCGCCACCGCGGCGAGGACGAGCGCGCCCATGCCGGGGATGCTCTCCTCACCCTCGCGGAGTCGGTCGAGACTGCGATCCCAGAAGACGTACGGCGGCTCGCACAGGACGAGCGTTCGCGGGGCTCGCGGATGTGACGGGAGCAAGCGCGTGTCACCGGCGAGCATGGGGACGATGCTTATACCCGCGGTCTGCGGTGGTCAAAGGGGACGCGCCGGTCCTACCACACGAAAGGGATGAGCCGCTTCACGTCGCGCTGATAGGCCTCGTAGACCGGGCCGAGCTGGGCGAGCATCCGCCGCTCCTCCTGGAAGACGCGCACCACGAGGCCGGTGGCGCCCGCGAGGAACGTGAGCACGAGGATCGCGCGCGGCCGGATGATGAGCGGCGCCAGCGCGGCGATGAGCATCCCACAGGCGAGTGGATTGCGCACGGCGCCGAAGGGACCGTCGCGCCGCAGCCGGAGCGGCGGCTCATCGGGCAGGCGGCGGACGCGCACCGGACCGACGGCCGCGCGCCCGGCGAACCAGAGCCCGATGCCGGTGAGAAACACCAGCGCCCCCGCGAGGCCCCGCCACGTCCCGACCGGCCCGGCGGCGGCGAGCGCCGTGCCGAAGACGGTGAAATGAAGCGTGAGCACCACCGGAGTGAAGACGACCCAGAAACGCTCCGCAGGCGCATACACCGGAAACGCGCCGCGCAGCGACTCGGTGCGGAAGAAGAAGACCGCGCTCCACGCCACGGCGAGGAGCAGGGCGAGCGCGGCGCTCATCCGGTCGCCTCCTCCGTCGCTCGGGCCAGCCGCGCGGCGCCCCGGAGGGACGGCCCCTCGGCCGCCAGCACCACGAATCCCACCGCCGTCCACAGCGTCTCGTGCAGCCGCAGCACGAGACCGACCACGAACCCGACGGCGGCCTGGTCGCGCACGAGCTCGAGCAGCGTCACCTGCCCGGCCTCCAGCGCGCCGAGCGCGGCCGGGGTCGGGACGGCCCGCGCAACCCCGGTCATCACCAGCGACATGAGGAGCGTCGGCAACGGCAGGCGGACCCCGAACGCGGCGAGAAGCGTATGGTACTCGATGATCACCAGGACCTCGATCGCGAGCGACACGAGGAGACCCTGGGTGAACTGCCGCGGATGATCGCGCAGAAAGGCGATCAGGTGCCCCTCGGCTGCCTCGAGCGCCTCGAGCCATCGACCGAGGCGCGGCACGCGGCGGCGCACCGCACGAGCATACAGCGGGCGCAGCGGGCGGAAGCCGCTGCGCGCCGACAGCCAGAGCACGCTCGCCATCAGCAGCAATGCGGTCGTCGCGCCGAGCAGCAGGGCACGGCTGCCCGGCGCCTCGTCCACGGTCGAGACCGTGACGAACGTCCCGACGTAGAACAGCGTGCACACGAGGTTCGCGGTGACCTCGATGATCCGGTCCGCCGCCACGGAGGCGCCGACCCGCGGCGCATCGACGTTCCCGCCGCGCACTCGCCTCGACCGCGCACGAACCAGCGCGAACCGCACCGGCTCCCCCGCCAAGCGGGCCGAGGGCACGACCCAGCCGACGGCGTCCCCCGCGAGCCGCGCGCGGACGAGTCGTCCGAACGGCACGCGCAGCCCGAGCGCGCCGGCGGCAATGCGCCAGCGCAGACAGTGTCCGAGCAACACCACGACGGCGAGGAAAAGATAGGCGAGGAGCCGCGGCGGATCCACGTCGGCGAACGCGGCGCGCACACCGCCGGTACCGAAACGCGCTGCCAGGAGGCCCACGGCGCCGAGGCCGGCGGCGAGGAGCACGCTCTCACGCGTGCGCGGCATCCGCGTCACCGGCAAGACGGCCGCCGAACACGTCGGCGATCGATCCGAACGACCACTCCGCGAGCACGCGCTCCAGGCGCTCCAGGGCCCGCCGGCGCCCGGGGCGGAGCAGCCACCGATGTGGCCCGGGCACGGTGGGGGCGTTCGGATCGAAGTCCCAGGGGTGCAGGTAGAAGACGCCCGCGCCGACGTCGCGCTCGAAACGACTGATCCAGCGCCGCAGCAGCCGAAGCGGCAGCACGCGCAGCCCGCCGCCGCTCGCCAGCGGCAAGTGCCAGAAGTGGGCGAACTGCAGCACGGCCACCGGCACTTCCCACAGGCCGTTCCAGTGTCGATAGGGCGTGCGCGGACAGACGAGCTCGAGCCCGGGGGGCCGGTCGATGGGCAGGACGCTCGAATCGTACACGAGGCCGGCGTCGGCGAGGATCTCGAGGGGCCAGCGGACGCCGGACTTGATGGAGAAGTACGGCGCGCGGTAGCCGCGCACGGCGCGCCCACCACAGTCCTCGAGCACCCGCACCGAGTCGGTCACGTCGCGGCGAAACTCGTTCCGGGTCACGTCCTGCACCGCCCGGTGGCGGTACCCGTGGCTGGCGATCTCATGGCCGGCATCGGCCACACGGCGCACCAGCGTCGGAAAGCGCCCGGCGACCTCGCCGAGAAAGAAAAAGGTGCCGCGCACCGCGTGTCGCTCGAGGACGTCGAGCAACCTGAGGGTGTTGTCGAGCACCCGGCTTTCGGGATCCGCCGTCGGCGCGCCGCCGTCGTGGTACCAATCTTCGACATCGACGCTGAGCGCGTGCCGCAGCGGCGGCCGACCTTGATTTCGGGCCATCATCCCTATAGGAGTCACCCGTGATGCGGGACTTTCACATCGATGACCATGCCATCCGCCGCATCCTCGACCACCGCAGCGACTGCACACGCGATCCCGTCGGGACCCTGAGCCGCGCCGAGCGCCACGAGGGTCTCTCCGTCGATGAGATGGGGGCCTTGTGGACAACCCCGGCGCTCGGATCGGATCTGCTTTACCGGACGGCCCGCGAGATCCGCAAGCGGCGCGGGCATCGCCTCGAGACGTTCTCGCCCCTCTATCTCACCAACACCTGCGACGCGGAGTGCCGCATGTGCGGCATGCGGCGGGACAACGACGTCCTGGTGCGTGAGACGGCCACGCCCGAGCAGGCGATCCGCCAGCTCGAGACGCTGGTGCGACGCGGCGTGCGGGGGGTCGCGATCCTCACCGGAGAGTATCGCGCGTCCACCAGGCCGTGGGCGCTGGCGCTCGTGAATCAGGTCCTGCGCGCGACGCAGGATCTCGGGTTCCGCCACGTGCTGATCAACGTCGGGGCCATCGACGCGCCGGAGTACGATACCCTGCTCGCCGGCCTCTCCCGCGAAACGGACGGCGCCATCCGCCCGCAGGTAACGATGTGCACCTTCCAGGAGAGCTACTCGCGCGCAGTCTACGCCAAGTTCATGGGCACGGACCCGGCGAATCCGCGGGCAGACTTCGACCGGCGCCTCACGAACTTCGATCGCGCCTTCGACGCCGGGCTTCGCGTCGCCAACCCGGGCATCCTCGTCGGCCTCAATCCCGACCTCGGGTACGAGCTGGTGGCGCTGGCGCTGCACGCGCGGCATCTGCGCGAGAAGGGCATGGACGTCTACCTCTCGGTGCCCCGTCTCCGTCAGATCGCCGGGCGCGGGGCGTTCCGGGGCGCGGCGGATGCCGACTTCATCCGCCTCGTCGCCATTCTCTCGATGGGCCTTCCCGACTGCAAGATCGTCATCACCACCCGCGAGGCGCCGGCGATGCAGCACACCCTTGCTCCCATCGTCAGCGTCATCTCGGCCGGCTCGTCGGCGGTCGCCCCGTACACCGAGGCCGGCGCGCGCTTTCCCCTGGAAGCGAGCCAGTTCGAGGTGATCGACCAGCGGCCGTTCGAGGCGATCCTGCGCGAGCACCTCGCGCACGGCGGCGCCATCGAGAACTTCTCGCCGGCGCCGGGCGCCGCGTAGCATCGCGCCCAACCGGATTGACTCGGAGAGACCGCGCGGTCGCGGCACCCGCACCACTCGAGAGACCCCGCGCTACGCCATCACCAGACCACCGTCGACCGTCAGCGTCGCGCCGCTCACGTACTCCGCCGCGGGGCTGGCGAGGAAGCGGATCGCGTGTGCCACCTCGCCCGGCTCGCCGAAGCGACCGAGCGCGATCTGCGCGCGGAGCTGCTCGAGCTGCGCGGCGGGGATGTGCTCGATGAGTCGGGTCTCGACGAGGCCCGGGCACACGGCGTTGACGGTGACGCCGTAGCGGCCCACCTCGCGCGCCAGCGATTTCGTGAAGCTGAGGACGCCGCCCTTGGCGGCGGCGTAGTTCGCCGCGCCGTCCTTGCCGAGGAATGCCGCCGGCGAGATCACGTTGATGATCCGCCCCCAGCGCCGGCGAATCATCTGCCGGAGCGCCTGGCGGGCGCAGAGAAACACGCCGCGCAGATCGACCCGCATCACCTCGTCCCACGCCTCCGGCCGCATCATCATCACCAGGCCGTCGCGCGTGATGGCGGCATTGTTGACGACGATGTCGACGCCGCCGAGGCGGGCGGCGATCTCGTCGAACATCGCCGCCACCGCGCCCTCGTCGCCGACGTCCGCGCCCACGAGCACCCCGTCCCCGCCGGCGGCGCGAATCGCCTGCAGCACTTCCTCGGCGTCGCCCTGTGAGTGCGCGTAGTTGATCACCACGGTCGCCCCCGCGGCGGCGAGGGCTTCGGCCGCAGCCCGCCCGATCCCCCGCGACGCGCCCGTGATCAGCGCGCGCTTGCCGTCGAGACGAAACGGATCCCCGTGGACCACGGACTCTCCCCGCGGCTGGGCTCAGCCTCTGGGCGCGAAGAACGCTTCGGGCAATCTCGTGACCGCCTGCCGCAGGCGCTCGCTGCGCCGATCAGCGCCCACCACGTGGATGTGCTGCCACAGCGGTCCGTGAAAACCGCGGCGGCGGAGGAACGCGAACAGACGCGCGTCGAAGTTCGTGCCGAGCGACGGAATGATCCAGCGCGGAAACGCCGCCTGCTTCATCCGCAGCAGGGCCAGGATCGACTCGCGAAAGGCGCGACGTCGCGCCGCCAATCCCGGATCCAACGCCTCGTAGTCGTCGGCCCAGATCATCAGGATGGCGGCGAACGGCTCGAGGTCGCAGCAGAACTCGAGCGTGCGCTCGACGTCATCGAGCCTTTCCCCCATGGTGCCGAGGATGAACGTATGGCAATCGGGGAGCCCCGCCCGCGCGCAACTGTCGTGGATCGCTCGGATCGCGTCGATGCGGAATCCCTTCTTCAGCCGATCGAGGAGCGCGTCGGAGCCCGAGTCCGATCCGATCTCCACTCCCGCGCATCCCGCCCGCACCATCAGGTCCGCCAGCTCGTCATCGAACCCGAGGGGATTGGCGTAGCAGGTCCAGGGAGTCCGGAAGCCGCGCGCGATCATCTCGCGACAGACGGCCTTGGCGTGCCGGGGCGGCAGGTTGAACACCGAGTCGACGATGAAGAAGTGACGGATGGCGGGCGCGCACTCGAGGGCGTGAAACAGCTCATCCACCACCCGGGCCGGATCCCGCTGGCGAATGGTCCGCCCCTCGATGAGCGGATAGGTGCAGTACTCGCAGCGCAGCGGGCAGCCGCGCTTGGTCTGCACCGCATCGACACCGAAGCGCGCGTAGTGACGCTCATCCACCAGGCGGCGCTCGGGTGCGGGGAGGCCGTCGAGCGTCTGATAGGCGGCGGCCGGGGCATTGGCGACCAGCTCGCCTCCCGTGAAGTAGTGCAGGCCGCCGATGGCCCCGAGGTCGTGGCGGTCGGAGTCGATCGCTTCGACGAGCTCGGCGAACGCGCGCTCCCCTTCCCCGGCGACGCCGAAATCAGGGCGCAGCAACGCCATCAGCCCCTGCGGCATGACGCTGAAGCCGCCGCCGCCGACGACGATCGGCGCCCGCGTGTGCGCGCGGATGGTGTCGAGGATCTGCTGATAGTAGCGCAGGGTGTCGCGATAGCCGGTATAGTCGTTGTTCTGGATGTTGCGCATCCCGACGGCCACGAGATCCGGAGCGAAGCGCTCGAGACGCTCGGCGAGGGCGCGCAGCGGCTCGACCTCGAAGCAGAGGTCCCACAGCTCGGTGACGTGCCGCTCGGGCACGCTCGCCATCACGTAGAGAAGCCCGATCGGAACGACCGCATCGGGGAGCAGCTCCCGGTTCGGGGAGACGAACGCGATCCTCATCCCGCCAGCCCAGCCTCCACGATCGGACAATCCAGGGCCGGGAGGCCTACCGACCCGTAGAACCAGCGGTCCAGCGACCTCGGGCCCGCGGACCGGAGTCCCAGCGGGGCGAACCGCCCAGGGCACTGCGGTCCGAGAGCCCCCCGAGGTCTAGAGATCTGCCAGCTTCCTCAGGCCTCAGGCCGTCCCAGCACGAGAGCGACGATGGTGCCCGTATAGCACAATGCGTCGATCAACACCGCAGGCGTGGCGCCGAGACGCCGGCCCGCTTCGCGGCCGGGCTGCGGCGCGCCACCGAGGTCGAAGGCGACGCCATCCGCAACGTCGGGGCTAGCGGCCAGCATCTCCGCTGCCAGCGCCAGCGCCAGCACTCCGCTGGCGCCGAAGGCTTCGCCCGTGAGCGTCTTCGGGGCCAGCAGCAGGGGCGCCGCGTCCGTCCCGAACGCTGCGCCGATGGCCGCTCGCTCAACGACATCGAGCGGCGTCCCATGCGCGCTCGTGAACACCGCGGCGATCTCCGCGGGACGCCGGCCGCTGCGCTCGAGCGCGCGCCGGATCGCTGCCGCGACGCCGACGGTCTCGGGTGCGGCGCGCGTGAGCGTCGGCTCGAATCCCGCCGCGTAGCCCTCCAGGCGCCCCAGACAACGGGCGCCGCGGCCGCGCGCGTGTCGCTCCGCTTCGAGAACGACTACCGCCGCGGCCTCCGCCGGAAACACTCCCGCGCGCCCGTCGTGAAACGGCCGCGTCTCCGCGCGCGGCTTGAGCAGGGCCATGTCCGCGAGGGCCGCGATGATCGACGCCCCGAGCACGTCAGCGCCCGCCGCGAGGACCACGTCGGCCTTGCCCGCCTCGATCTGGTCGGCGCCGTAGCCGACGGCGCCGAGACCAGCCGCGAGCCCCATGTGCGTGGTCACGTTCACGCCGGTGATCCCGAGCGCGATCGACACCTCACCCGCGGCCGCGCTCGACACGGTGTACGCGAACAACCGCGGACTGGCCGCGGCAGCCCCGCCCTCGACGATGGCGCGATGGTACTCCGCGTCGGTGAGGAGACACCCGAGCCCGGTTCCGAACGACAGCCCGATGCGCTCCGGGTCGGTGCTGCCGAGTGGATCCCGAGCATCGTCGACGGCGAGGTACGACGCCGCCACGAGCAGCTGGCAGAGTCGGTCGGTGCGTCCGAGCCGACCGCGCCGATCCTCCGGGACCGCCTCGAACGGAACGCGCGGGATCGTCAGCGCCGCCGGCGCGCCCGTCTCCGCCGCCGCGTCGCCGCCCGCATCCTCGGGAAGGGCTCGCTCGTTGCCGGCGAAGCGCCGCCCGAGCGCCGCGAGGGAGGTGCCGAAGGGGGTCACGAGGCCAACGCCGGTGACGACCGCTCGATCCGTGTCGCGCTCCTCACGCACCGCCATCCGCACCCGGCCGGCGCAGCACGATCGCCGCATTGTTGCCCGCGAACGCCGAAGACGTCGACAGCGCCGTGCGGACGGCGTGGCGGCGAACCGCGCCGCGTACGACGTCGAGGGCGCACGCGGGGTCGAGCACCTCGCAGTTGGTGGTCGGCGGGATCACACCTTCCTGGAGCACCTGGCTCATCATGACGGCTTCGAAGCTTCCCGCGGCTCCGAGCGTGTGGCCGATGGCGCCCTTGATCGAGTTCACCGGGATCCGCGGCGCCCACTCACCGAACACGCCGGCGATAGCGGCGACCTCCATCGCATCGTTGTAGGGAGTTCCGGTGCCGTGGGCGCTGATGAAGTCGACGGCGGCGGGCTCGATCTCGGCATCTCGCAGGGCCGCGCGCATGGCGCGCGCCGCGCCCGCCCCGTCGCGCGCCGGGGCGGTGATGTGCGCGGCATCCCCCGCCAGCCCCGTGCCCGCCACCTCGGCGAACGATCGGGCGCCCCGGCGCGAGGCATGGACCGCCTCCTCGACGATCACCACCGCCGCCCCCTCTCCCAGCAGGAGCCCGCGCCGGTTGGCATCGAAGGGACGCACCGTATCCGACGTCGTCGCGCGCAGGCAGTTGAAGCCGTGCACGACGAAGGCGCAAAGCGCCTCGGCGCCCCCGGCGAGAAAGACGTCGCCGTGCCCGGCGCGGATGAGCTCGCGCGCCAGGCCTATCGCCTGGGTTCCCGAGGCGCACGCTATCGATGGGCTGACGACGGGTCCCCGAACGCCGAGCCAGCGCGCCAGGCGTGCCGCCACCGCGTAGTAGGGCACCTGCAAGAGCTGGCGAGCGGGGAACGGCGTCCCGGCGTGCTGCGCCCGCTGGTACTCCTCACCGATGCCGATCCCTCCGAGGGTGGTGGCGAGAATGACGCCAACCCGCGTGCGATCCACCTGGTCGAGGTCGAGGCGCGCCTCGGCGAGCGCCTGGCGCGCCGCCGCGAGCGCGAACTGACTGACCCGATCGAGCCGGCCGATCTCCTGCGCGCTCAAGTGCTCGTTGGCGCGAAAGCCGGCCACCTCGGCGGCAACCGGGTTGGCGACGCCGCGCGTATCGAAGCTCGTGATGGGCCCGAGCCCGGAGCGACCGGCGAGCAGCCCAGCCCAGAACTCGGCCACGCCCGCGCCGAGGGGCGAGACGACCCCGCGTCCGGTCATGACCGCCGTGCGAGGACCACCCATATCGCAGCGAGCCGCTTGTAGCGGCAACGGCGCGGCACACGCAAGGCGTCAGAGAGGTGGCGGGACCAGCACGCGCAACGCACGCGGCACGACGCGGATCGCGTAGCGATCGCTCGGGGGGAGCTCCTCGCCATCGAGCTGGCTCGGCAGCGGCCGCGCGCAGACGAGATCGATCGTCCGCGCGCGCGCGAGCCCCCGCGCCGGCCGCGCCAGCGCGCCACGCTCCACGCGCAGATGCCTGCGCCACGCCGGAACGAAGCGGCTCACGTACTGCACGGGGCCACTCATGACCTGCAGGTCGAGCGCGCCATCGGCCGAGGGATCGTCGGTGACGAAGCGAAACTCGCCGGCATATATGGCGGTGTTCAGTACCAGCAGATTGTACACCCGTCCCTCACGGCGCCTGCCATCGATGTCGAGGCGGCCCGGTGCACCGTGGGGCCGGAGCAGATTGATGCCGCAGCTGAGGAGATAGAGGGGGTAGCCGCTGAGGGCGCGCGATGCACCGAGACGCCGCCGGTACCGATTGCGCGATGCGAGGATGTCGGCATCCATGCCCACGGCGAAGGCGCCGACGAAGTGCCGCGGTCCCACGGCGCCGAGATCGATGACCCGTTCGCGCCCTCGTCCCAGCGTGCGCACCGCAAGCTCGATCGCCGCTTCGCCCAGGTGCCGGCACGAGAGCAGCCCCAGGGATCGCGCGACGTTGTTGGCGATTCCGAAGGGCAGGATGCCGAGCGCCGGCGTCGGCTCCCCAGCGACCAGCAGCCCTTCGACCACTGCGTTCACCGTGCCGTCGCCACCCACGGCCACGACGACATCGGGGCGGTGCTCCCGCACCTGCTCGCATACCCGGCGGGCATCATCGGCATCCCCCGCCGTCGTGCCGCGGTGGACGATCGTCACGTCCGCTTCGAAACGCTCGCGCGCCCGCTCCCGGAGCGCCGGGCCGACCCGATCCCGCGCCCGGGGGTTGACCACCAGGACGATCCGGCGGCGCTCGGCCGCCCGGGGGACGCGTTGGCGGGAGCGATTGCGCTGCGCCAGCCATACCGTATTCATCGTGTCGTTCATTTCCGTTGGCCGCGATCGCTCGCCCAGTGTGCTGTATCCAAGGCGTCTTGTCACGAGAAACGCGTAGCACGAGCCACGGGGGCACGCGCCCCGGCGCCTGCGCGCGCGCTCGGGTAGTGCTATGGTGTCCGTGGACGGCTCGTCGGAGCAGCCCGACCCCGCGCGGGGGCGGCCGGTGCCACGGGATGAGGAGGAGGCGGGAAGTGGCAGCGGCCACCCAGCGATTACTCACCACTCTCGCCGCATTCGCAGCATTCGTCTTCGCGATCGCTCTCGGCTTCCCGGAAGCGGCGGCGGGCCGCGCTAGGCAAGACAGGCACGATACGAAAGATTCGCTCACCTACGAGATCCGGGCGCAGGTGTCGCGCGCCGCGCCCCACGTTCGCGGCTCCGTGCGCCTTCGCTTCGTGAACGATTCCACGGCGCCACTGACCGGGCTCGATCTGCTCGTCTTTCCCAATCGATTTGCGAGCCCCGACCTCGACACCCTCTACCTGAACGATGTCACGCGCCCCTTCGTCTACCCCTACGAGCGATTCGATCCCGGCGGCATGCAGGTCGACGACGTGACCGTCGCCGGCCCGCAGGGTGACGCGCCGGCACGGATCTCTTGGCCGGATGCCCCGGGCCTCCCCGAGCGATGCCTGCTCCGCGTGGAGCTGGCCGAGCCGCTCGCCACGGGCGCATCGATCGAGCTCCGGCTCTCGTTCGCCACCACCCTTCCGGAACGCTTCGGCGCCCTCGGGCGTTTCCGCGACCTGCTGACCGCGCTCGGCGGCTGGCACCCCTACCTGGCAGCGCTCGCGCCTGACGGCCGCTGGCTGCTGGACGCCTACCCGCCCGCCGCCGACTTCGACGTGGAGCTGTCCTCGCCCGACGGCCTGGAGATGCTGCTCAACGGCCACCACGGCGGACCCCCGGCCGACGCCATGCGCGTCCGAGTCGAGGATGCGCACTTTCTATCGCTCGCCGCCGCGCCCAGCTTCGAGCGCCTGGACGTCACCGCGGGCGGTCGCACCGTGCACGTCTACCGCCGTCCCAGCCGCTTCACGCTGCGGCATTTCGCCGGACCGGAGCCTTCGACCGTGCTGGCCGAGAACGCGGCGGAGCTGGTGGCCGCCCTGGACCCCGACGACAAGGGCGAGCTCGTCGTCGTCGAAGCCCCGCTGCGCCTGGTGCTGACCCATCCCGGCGAGGGCATGGTGGTCGTGTCCGACCGCATCTTCCACGTGCAGCGCCTGCTGCGCCCGTTTCACCGCCGCCAGCTCGCGGCGGCCATCGCCTACGAACAGCTCCGCCCGGCGGTGGCGGCGCGCGAGAGCGCCGAGGACTATCACTGGGTCGCGAACGGGCTCGCCCGGGCTGCCGCCGATGCGGAGGAGCGGCGGCGCGAGCCGGAGACGAGAAGCGTGTATGACTGGATCGGGCTCTTCAACGTCTTCGCCATCGTCGATCGCTTCGAGAGCCAGCCGAAGATCCCCTTCGTCGAGGCGTTCTTCGACCACACGACCACCGAGGACCCGGCGCACGAGCGCGTCCTGACCTTCAACAACGCGCTGCCGCCGGGCCACGTGCTGTTCGAGAAGGTCGAGACGCTCCTCGGCGAGGACGCCTTCACCACGCTCGCGGCGGGCTACGCGACACGACCCGAGCCGCTCCGGCGCCAGGCAACGGCCGTCGCCGGGCAGGATCTCGACGGTTTCTTCGCCGACTGGGTGCAGCCGTATCCGGCGCTCGACTACGCCGTCGAGGATGCGCGCCTCAACGAGCCAGATGGCGACAGCTACCGGCACTCGGCCGACATCGCGCGCCGGAGCGCCCGCCCGGTCCGCGAAGCGGTGCCGGTGCGATTCGACACCCGCGGCCAGAGCGCCGACGCCGACGTGCTCTGGACCGCGCCCGGCGACCGCGGCCGGGTCGAGCTGAGCACCGCGGCGCCGGTGCGGCGGGTGACGATCGACCCCGAGCGACGCCTCATCGAGGACACGCGCGTCGACAACTACGAGCCGCACCCGCTCCAGGTGGTCATCGACAGCGCCGACGTCACCGTCACGTCGACACAGTTCGGCGCCGCCGCGCTCGGGGTGGCCCGGCGGCGCTACGACTATCGGAAGGACCTCGCGGCGCTCGGCTTCTTCAACGAGCGCGGAGTCGGCGGGCACCTGGGCGCGCGCTATCACTGGGGGCCGGCGGTCGACGCGACCAACTATCGCCACAACATCTTCGGCTTCTTCACCGCGACGAGCCTCGACGAGGATTTCGAGGACAAGTCGCGCCCCGACGTGCGCGACGATGGCACCATCGCCGGTTTCGGGGTGCGCTACGACTACGACAACGTCTTCGGACACGACAATCCCACCAACCAGCGCAAGCTCCGGCTGTTCGCCGACTGGTACGACGACCGGATCGCGGGCGACTATCGCTTCGTCAATCTGGGCGGCATCGTCTCCGGCACGTATCCCGTCCGCCCCTACCAGACGATCGCCGCGCTCCAGGTCGCCAACGGCTTCACCCCGTCGATCGACGACAGCCGCGTGCCCAACCAGGGCCGCTACAGTCTCGGCGGCGACCACGCGATCCGCGGCATCGGCGTCGAGGACGAGCTCGGCCGGCACATCTTTCTCGTGCGCGCCGAGCTGCGACAGACGATCTACCCGGAAGTGGACTTCAACCTGCTCAACTGGGTCACGATGCGCCGCAGCCAGGTCCGCCTGTTCGTGGACACCGGCCGCGTGACCAACGACGTGGGCAACCTGTACGACCCCGGCCGCTTCGCCGTGGGCATTGGCGTCGGCCTCGCCGCGTTCTACGATTTCTTCGGCTTCTTCCCCGGCGTCGCCTTCATCGAGGTCGCCGGACGCGTGGATCGCTTCGACGGCGTGGACAACGGACCGCAGGTACTGTTCGGCACGCGGCAGAGCTTCTAGCGGACCGCGTTCTACCCGCCAGTCGAGCGGCCGGGCGATCACCTGCCGAGCTGCACCGTGGCGGGGCCGGTCACCGCTTCGGTAGATACGTGCCGAAGGCCCAGAGGTGGCCCTCCGGGTCACGGGCGGAATACTCGCGCGAGCCGTAGGGCGTGTCCCGCAGCTCGCTCACGATCTCGGCGCCCGCGGCCTTCGCGCGCGCGTAGTGCGCGTCGACGTCCGCGACGTGAACGTATACGCCTTGCGCCACGGTGTCCCACGGGCTCGGAGGCTCGTGCGTGCCCGCCCCCAGCATGATCACGCCCGAGCCGAAGGTCATCTCGGCGTGCGCGATGCCGCCCTCGGCTCCCGGAGCCACGAAGAGCTTCTCGAAGCCGAAGGCCGTGGCGAGAAAATCGACGGCGGCGGTTCCATTCTTGTAGCGTAGGGCGGGGATGATGTTGGTTGACGACATCACTCACTCCTTTCGCTCCCGACCATGCCAGAAGCACGCTCGGCAGGCCAGCTGCTAGATCAGAGACACAGCATATATGCGACGAGGTCGTCCTTCTCCTGCTTCGACAGCTTCAGCTCGAGCACCAGGTTGAAGAACTCGACCGCGTCGTGGAGCGTCGGACAGCGGCCGTCGTGGAGGTAGGGCGGCGTGTCCTTGATGCCGCGGAGGGGGAACGTCTTGATCGGGCCCTCGGGACGGCCGACGTAGAAGCGCTCGACCTGCAGGTCATGCAGGTAGTCATCGACGAAGGCCGGGCCGGCGTGGCACAGCACGCACTGCGCCTTGCCATGAAACAGCTCCTCGCCGCGTAGCTCGGCGGCGCTCGCCTTGGCGGGAATGAGCCGCATCATCGGGCCGAGCTTGGGGGCGGGCGCGAAGTCGAGAATGGCGTTGAAGTCGCCCATGCGGTTGGTGATTTGCCGCTGCGCGCCGCGCGGGCCGATCGCCTGCATGAGCCCGGGATCGCCGTCGAAGTATTCCTCCACCTCGGCAAAGTGGTCCATGCTGCGGATGGAGCGCTTGGAGGAGAGCTGCATCAGGTTGAAGTTCCCCCGCATGGTCGGCGTGTCCGTGCGCAGCCGGGCCTGGTTCGGCCGCGAGTCGGGTGCGAGCTCGATGGCGCCGTTGGTGTGGCCGTTGACGTGGCACGAGAAGCACGCGACGCCGGCGCTGGGCTCGCGGGTCACGCGGTGCTCGGTCTGATTGAACCACGTGGTCGCCGTCGGCCGTAGCAGCTCCTTCAGCCCTTCCATCTGCTCGCCGGTGAGGAGCCCGTTGAAGAGGGCGTAGAAGTTGCCGAACGTCACTTCTTGCCCCCGGGACACGTCGCCGAGCTGCTTGTGGGTGGTGAGAAACATCGGAGGCGGGAACTCGGGCAGGTACGTCTCGGGTATGTCGAAATCCACGTCCATGCGCTCGTGCTCCGGGTGCGCCCGCACCCACGAGTCCGGGAAGAGCATGTGGGCCGTGGTCTGGAGCGGATGCGCGAGCGGCTTGTAGGGAAACGTGTCGGCCGCGCGGATCTCCTCCGGCGTCAACCCGCTCAGGCGCTCGAACGATTCGACGCCTTTGGGCAGGCGGGCGACGGGCCCCTGCATGATCGGCTTGCCGCCGGTCATGGCCACGCCGGGCATCGGCTTGCCCGAGAAGTCGTACCGGCTCTGCATGTAGGCGCGCACATCCGCCATGAGCTTGGGCTTCTGCTCGTCGAGCTTCTCGACCCAGCGCTCCCACGACATCGGCAGATTGGGCGAGCCCCAGGAGTTGTCGCCACGGCCCGTGAAGCGCCAGAGCTCGAGCGGTGTACGATCGCCCGGACCGCCCGGCGGATACGACGGCAGCTTCGACGCATGGTTCGGCCCGAGCCCGAAGTCATTCGCCGGCCGCTGGCTCGTCGCCCCGGGGCTCTGCTTCAGGTACAGATCGCCCGCGTCTGCCGCCCCGGGGCGCACCGCCTCCTCGCCGGACGCACGACGAACGCCGTCCATCGAGACACCCAGGCGAGCCCCGCCGCCGCTCGCCCCCAGCACCGCGAGCGCCGCCAGCAGACCGACCGTGCGCGGAATGGTTCCGTGGCGCTTCATGGTTGTTCTCCCGGCGGGACCGATGCTCCTTCCTCGATCGTGATCACGCGATTGCCAGCGACGTCGGTCAGTCGCGTTCGTGCTCCGGACGGCCAGCGGACATCGACCGTGTCCGCGCGCGCCGCACTGCCGAGGCCAAAGTGCTGGATGCGCGAGGATGTGGAGAGAAAGCCCGAGCCAGCGTTGACCTCGCGCGTCTGCCGCATCCCGCCGCTCGACACCGAGACCCGCGCACCGATCGCGTCCCGGTTGCTGCGCGTGCCCACCAGCTTCACGCGCAGCCAGTGCCCGCGGTCGCGCACGCCCCGCAGCAGCTGCGCCGGCTGGCGGTAGTTGCGCACCAGGACGTCGAGCCGCCCGTCGGCATCGTAGTCGAAGATCGACACGCCGCGCCCATCCTCGATCCGATCGCTGCGGTTCACGTACGCGACGTCGGAGAACGAGCCGTCGCCGTTGTTGCGAAACAGGAGATCGCGCTCGAAGCCGTTCAGGCTGAACTCGCCGATGCTCACCAGCTGCCCCGTGCTCTGATCGCGGCGTCGACCGACGCCGTCGAACATGTCCATTCAGACATCGTCCAGACGGGGCCCGGAGAGGAAGCCATTGGCGCAGTAGACGTCCAAGCGCCCGTCGTTGTTGTAGTCGAAGAACTCCGCCGCCCACCCCCACTGGCAGTCCCGCACGCCCGCCGCCTCGCTCACGTCGGTGAACGACCCATCGCCGTCGTTGCGCAGCAGCGTGCTGCCGCGGGTGAGCTCGTGAATCACTCGTTCCACCCGCGACCGCGGCGCCCAGGCGAGATACCAGGGCACCGGCGAAGGAAACTCCGGGTGGAACAGCGCCCAGCCCGAGTTCGCGTACATCTTGTTCACGAAGAGGTCGAGATCGCCGTCGTTGTCGTAGTCGCCCCACGCCACGCCCATCGCCGCACCGCGATCCAGCGCCCCGGCCGCTTTGGCGACGTTCGAGAAGGTGCCGTCGGCGTTGTTGCGGTACAGGGCGTTGGTTCCGAACTCGTTGCCCACGTAGACATCGGGCCAGCCGTCGTCGTCGTAGTCGCCCCAGGCGCCGGCAAGGCCCCAACCGCCGTCCCGGATCCTCGCTTTCCGCGTCGTGTCGGTGAAGGTGCCGTCGCCGTTGTTGCGGTACAGCGTGTCGGGCACGCCGTTGCGAGCTGCCCAGTTGGGCTTGGGCGCGGTGTGCTGATGATCGCCCATGCGCACGACGTACACGTCGAGAAAGCCGTCGCGGTCGTAGTCGGCGACGATCGGCATGCTGCCCCAGCGGCTCGGCAGGAGGCCCGCGCGGGCGGACGCGTCGACGAACGCGCCGCACGCCTCGTTGCGATAGAAGCGGTCCCCGTGGATGCCGGCGACCCAGAGATCCGGGTCACCGTCGTTGTCGCTGTCGAAGAACACGAGCCCGGCGGCCGCGATGGCAAGCTCCATCGTGATCGCCGGCGGCGCATTGCGGCGGGGTGGCCCGCCGTCCGTCCCGCCTGCCGCGCGGGCCGCTCGAAACGTCCCATCGCCGTTGTTGAGATAGATCGTGAGATGCGAGGCGCTCAGCAGCGCGAGATCCTCCCGTCCGTCGCAGTTCACGTCGGCAACCGCGCTCCCGGAAGGCACGCTCATGTCGCCGATCAGCCGGAAGATCGGGCCGCCGGTCGTGTCGTGGACATCCTCCACGCCGGCGCGGGTCGTGGTCACCTCGAACTGCGACGTGCTCGCCACCACCGCCTCCCGGCGGGTCACCTCCTCGGCCGTGACCACCCACCTACCCTCGCGTCGATCCAGGTGCACCCGCGCCCGCTGATCGAGCAGGCGGCGCTCGCCGTCGGGCCCGGTGCCGCGCACCAGCAGCCGCACGTCGGCCGGGTACCCGGCGTCGTCGCGCTCGGACCAGTGGACGCGGTGGATGCGCAGCTCGGCATCCTCGACGGCAGGAAACCAGCGCAGAAGTGCGGCGTACCGCTGGCGCAGTGGCTCCTCGCCCTCCGGCCCGACCCAACGAAGCCGCCGCTCCTCGAATGCCGGGCCGCTCACCACGACCGGGTCGGACCACGTGAGTCCCGAGCCGTTGGCGGCGGCGTAGACCGAGAGGATGCTGTCCAGGCTCCGCGCCTCGACGTGCCGGGGAAAATGCTTGTGCAGCATCGAGTTGATCGGCTCGATGTCGCGCGCGCGCGCATCCTCCCAGTGACGGCCCGCGAACATCAGGCAGCCTGACGTCGCCGCAAGCAGGAGAGCAGCCCCGGCGACGAGCGGAAGAGAAAGGCAAGGATTGTGCTGGCGCGGCATGAAGGAGCAACGAGCGGCGATCGCGACGCGTCTCGCTCGATCGAGCCCTTATTCGCCCCCGGGGTGTGCTGTCAAGAAAGTGCGGGGGCGCGCTTGCCAATATCGCCACCTCGGATCTAGAATCCGCCCACTGCATCGAAACCGGGCGGCCTCGTTCCGTCCTCGGGCGACCCGAAGCTGACGACCAGGTAGGTTTGGCACCTCTACCTTCGCTTCCCGGCTCGGCCCGCCCTCGACGGACCGTCCACGACGGCGCACGGTGATCGATGCCTACCCCCGCAGCTCCCCCTGACGCACCTCGGCTCTCCGTGCGAGACGCTTTCCACTTCGATGGATTGTGGTGGCGGAAGTTCGCCCGGCTCGGCTGCGTCTACGGTCCGGATTGGTGGAAGCGCTACTCGCCCCCGGCGATCGCAGCCATCATCTTCGTCCTGGTCAGTCGCAATCGCCGCGGCGCCCTGGCCAATCTTCGGCACGTGCTCGGCACGCAGGGATGGTGGCGCGACCGGCGCGAGACGCTGCGACTCTACGTCCAGTACGCCCATTGCTTCACCGAGACCCACGAGGCGTACGGCCCCTACCCTGCGCCGGTGGAGCTCCTGCCACCCACGGAGGATCACCTCCGCGCGGCGCTCGCCGCGGGACGTGGCGCGATCGTGCTGACGGCGCACTTCGGCAACTCGGACATCGCCGCGCTCGGATTCAGCCGCTACGGCCGTCCCGTCAATCTGGTGATGGCACGCGAGGCCAACGTCACCGTGTGGCCCTTCATCGAGTCGCTCCTCGGCCCGCCGGGGCTGCGCGTCGTCTATGATTCGGAGTCGCCGTTGCGCGCCCTGACCTTGCTGCGAGCGCTGCGCAACAACGAGATCGTCGCCGTGCAGTTCGACGCCCATCCGCTCGCCCCCGGCACGACGACGGTCGATTTCTTCGGCGCGCCCGCCGGTTTCCACATCGGGCCGTTCCTGCTCGCGCGCGCCGCCGGCGCGCCGATCCTGCCCGTGTACACCGTGCGTGTCGGGCGGCGCCGCTACGCCATTCGGCTCCAGGGACGCCACGAACCGCGCACGACCGCAGAGGCGCTGGAGGCGCTGCGCGCCGTCGTCGCCGGCTTCGAGACGCTGGTGCGCGAGTATCCGCACCAATGGTTCCAGTTCGCGGATTTCTGGCACCTGTCGGCGGACGCCAGAAGCGCACGCGCGACGGTCCACCGCCAACCGGAGAGGGACCGGCCGGACCTCGGAGCGCGCGAGAGGCAGCCGCCGAGCGGAGGCGCGTCAGCCAGCGTCGCCCCCGGCGGTCGAGCGCGCCGGCGGGACGGCTGAGCCGGATCTCTCTCACCGGGGTTTCGGTCGCGCAGGCATCGCGAAGCACGGCCTGGCGTGCGCGCCTGCGGAATGTTATCGAGCAGACACGGACGGGTGGACCTGGCTTCTTACCGCCCACCGGGCGCATGGCCGTAGCGGAGACATCGCGACCCGCGCGCAGACGATGGCAGGAGACACGCCCGAGCGTCGGACGCTCATCGACAACCTCAAGACCCTCCTGGTCGAGGGCCTGCGTCTCGAGATGCAGCCCCACGACATTGGTGACACCACCGCCATCTTCGGCGAGGGCGGTCTCGGGCTCGACTCCATCGACGCGCTCGAGCTGGTGGTCCTGGTGGAAGATCAATTCGGGGTCTCCATCCCAGATGAGGAGGCCGGGCGGCGAGCCTTCGAGTCCGTGAGCGTGCTCGCCGACTACATCCGGGCGGAGCGCGAGAAGCGGTAGCTTTGCGTCGTGTCGTCGTCACCGGAGCGGGAACGATCAACGCCCTGGGGGGCGACTGGCGAACCTTTCTGGCGGGGCTGACCGATGGGCGCAGCGGCATCGGCCCGGTGACGCTCTTCGACACCAGCGATCACCGCTGCCGGATCGCGGGCGAGGTGCCACGGGCGACGCTCCCCCATCCGGAGCTGCGTCACCCTCCGACCGCGCGCCGCCTGTCGCGATCCGACGTCTTCGCGATCCATGCCGCCACCGAGGCCATCCGCGAGGCCGGGCTCGAGGCGCGTGAGCTCGGCGGCGCCGGGCTGGTGCTGGGCGCAACGGTGGGCGGCATGCTCCACGCCGAGGAGGTGGCGTTCCGCCATCTGAGCGCGCCGACCGCTCGCGTCCGGCCGCGCGACGTGGCGGGCTTTCCCGTCTGGGCGACGGCCCACGTGCTGGCGCAGGAGTTACGACTGCACGGTCCGCGACTCACGGTCTCCACCGCGTGCACCTCCAGCGCCATCGCGCTCGCGCTCGCCGCCGACATGATTCGCACGGGCCGGTGTCCGATCGTGCTCGCGGGTGGCAGCGACTCGCTCTGTCGCACGACGTTCGCCGGCTTCAACGCCCTCCAGGCGCTGGACCCCGAGCCGTGCCGCCCCTTCGACCGCGATCGCCACGGGCTCACGCTCGGGGAAGGGGCGGCCGTGCTGGTGCTGGAGGACGCCGACCATGCCCGCGCTCGCGGTGCCGCACCCTGGGCCGCCCTCGCCGGCTGCGGCCTCACGACCGACGCGTATCACATGACCGCGCCGCGCCCCGACGGCGCCGCCGCCATCGCCGCGTTTCGCACCGCGCTCGCCGCGAGCGGCACACCACCGAACGCCGTCGATTACATCAACGCCCATGGCACGGGGACCCCGGCGAACGACGTGGTGGAAACACGCATCATCAAGGCCGTGCTCGGCGCGCACGCCAGCCACGTGCCGATCAGCTCCACCAAATCGATGATCGGCCACTGCCTGGGATCGGCGGGCGCCATCGAAGCGCTGACGAGCGTCCTCGCGCTTCGCCATGATCTCGTCCCGCCCACTCTGCGACTGGCACAGGCCGATCCGCAGTGCGATCTCGACTACGTTCCCGGCGCGTCGCGGCACCGCTCTCTCGGCACGGTCGTATCGAACTCCTACGGCTTCGGGGGCACGAACAGCTCCCTCGTGTTCGCCCGCACCACATGACGCCATGACGTCCGGGACCGCAGTCTGCATCACCGGCATCGGCGTCGTGAGCCCCGTCGGCCACTCCGCCCGCGACTTCTGGGCGGCGCTTGCGGCAGGGCGCACCGCGGTCGCGCACGGCCCCGCGGCGCCGCACGCCGTCGCCGAGGTCCGAGACTTCGATCCGCGACCCTGGGTGAGCGGGGCAAGCCTGCGGCGCATGGACCGCCTGTCTCGCATGGTCGTCGCCGCCGGCGCCATGGCCCTCGCCGATGCCGGTCTGGTCCCGTCGCGCAACGCCGCGCCCGAGCGCATCGGCCTCGCCGTGGGCACGTCACTCGGCAACATCTCGGAGACGGTGGACTTCCTCGCCCGCATCAAGGACCGCGGGCCCGGTCGCGCGAGCCCGTTCGTGTTCCCGAACCTGGTGCTGAACGCCCCGGCGAGCTACGCCTCCATCGAGCTGCAGGCGACCGGGCCGAACCTCACCGTGTCGCAGGGCGACCTATCCGGGGAGCTCGCCATTGCCGCTGGCTACGATCTCATCGCGTCCGGGACCGCGGACGTCGTCCTCGCCGGCGGCGGCGACGAGCTTGCCCCGATCACCGGCGTCGTGTCCCGCGATGTCGGCCTGGCGTGTCGCGACCCGCGAGCGTGGCGCGGGCCGTTCGACGCGCAGCCGGCGGGCGCCGCCCTTGGAGAGGGCGCGGCGGTCCTGGTCCTCGAGACAGTGGCCCACGCTTCGGCACGCGAGCGGCTGGCGTATGCGGAGCTGGTCGGGCATCGATCGTGGTCGACGGCGGCGCCGCTCTACGGCTGGCCCGATGACGTCGCCGCCGTCGCCGCCGAGATCCGCCGGCTCGTCGCAACGGACATCGCCGCCATCGACGCAGTCTACTGCGGCGCTTCCGGAGCGCGCGACCGCGATCGGCTGGAGCTGCTCGCGGTGTCCGCGGCGCTGCGCGGCGGGGCGACACCCTGGGTCAGCTCCATCAAGGGAGCCACGGGAGACTTCGGCACCGCCGGCGCGCTGACCGTGGCCGCGGCGGCCCTGTCGATCGCCCATGGCGCCGTTCTCCCCGTGGCCGGCGGCGAGTGCCCGCTCCCGGCCGACGGCGTCCGTCTCGCCGGTGGCGAGGCGCGGACCCGGGCCCTCCGGAACGTGCTCGTCACGGGCTTCGCGCGCGGCGGCCTCGGCGCCGCGCTGCTCCTGAGCCGGCCGGGTGGCGCGGCGGGAGCGTGACGATGCGTCGCACCGCCAGGCGTCCCGCGCGCTCCCCCGGCGTTGCCGGCGTCATCGCCCTCGCCTTCTGGGCGCTCGCCGTGACGGCAGCCGAGCGCACGGGCGCGGATCTCGACGAGATCGCCGCGATCCAGGGCAACATCGAGACACTCAGCGCCCGATTCGTCCAGCGGCGCAGTCTCGAGCTGTTCGCGGAGGAGCTCGTGTCGCGGGGCGGATTTTACTTCAAGCGACCGGATCGCTTTCGCTGGGACGTCGAGGAGCCGTTCCGCACGAGCATGGTCGTGGCCGCCGGCAAGATCGTCACCAGGGATGCCGACGGCACGCAGGCGCATGCCATCCCGCTGCCGGTATCGGCGACGGAGATCACGGGACTGCTCACCGGATCCATCGACGCGCTCCGCGCTCTGTTCGACGTGCACGTGCTGCCGGCCGCCGGTGGCGGCGAGCGTCTCGAGCTGCGGCCCCTCCAGCCGACGCTCGCCCGCATTGTGCGCACCGTGACGCTCGATCTCGCGCCGCGGGAGAAGTACGTGCGACGCATGCTGCTGCACGAGGCGTCGGGCGACCGGATCGAGATCACCTTCGACGACGTGCGGATCAACGCGCCCCTGTCCGACGCGCTGTTCGCGCTCGAGCCGGACGAGGCGCGACGGTAATGTCATATGCCGCGCGATTGGCGGCCTCGCGAGCGGATCGCGCCCTGTGCCTGGCGGCGGTGCTCGCGTGGGCGTGCAGCCCGCTGCCCCCGGGGGCTCGCGGCGAATCCGCCGCACACCGGGCGCCGGGGGCGGACACCGCCGACGCGCTCCCGACCGGGGCAACGCTCCTCGAGCGCGCCGCCTCGCAGCGGCGACGCGTCGGTCCGCTCGTCGCCACGTTCAATGCCCGCATCCGCCGGCGCGAGGGCTGGTTTGCGGCCGCCTCCCTCACCGGCGTCGTGGCCGTCCAGCCACCGGATCGCCTCCGTGTTCGCCTCTTCCTGCCGGCCGGCCCGACCGCGCAGGACTTGACCGTGGCCGGGGATCGCTACCGGCTCGTGTTGCCGCTCGAGGGGCGCGAGGAGACCGGTGTGACCTGCTCACCCTACGCAGCCGGCTGCGACGCCGGCAATCCCGGCCTCTTGCTGGCATGGCTCTTCACGCATGCGCCGTCGTGTGCCACCCATGGCTGTACCGTGGAACGGCATCGCGACGCCTACGAGGTGATCTCGGCGCTCACGCCCGCGGAGCGTCTCGTGGCGACCGTGAGCGTCGCGGACGGCGATCCGACCATGCTCGCCGAGGAGATCCAGCGCGACGGCCAGGCGCGCATCCGGATCGCGTACTCGGATCATCGCCTCGTGGCGGGCGTGCGCACCCCGTACCACATCGAGTTCTCGGATGCGGGTAGCGGCATCCGCATCGCGTTGGAGATCGCCACGTACCGGCAGAATCCGGGATTGCCCGCGGAGACCTTTCGCATCAATTGATGTGAGCGGATGGCATACGACGGCGTGACAGGCGATCGCGTGCGCGAGGAGCCGGAGGCGCCCCGGGCTGACGTCGACGACGCCCGCCTCCAGGACGCCCTGTCGCACGCCCGCCGGAGCGCGTTCTACGCCGAGCGGGTGCCGCCGGCGGGAGGCCGTGCATGGGACCGACTTGCGCGCGTGCCGCTCACCCGGCGGCGGGATCTCATGTCGGCGCCACCCCTCGCCCGCCTCGCGGGCCCGCGTGAGGAGCTGTGGCAATACGTGGAGTCGTCGGGCACGACCGGCACCGGGGCGCTGGCGACCGCGTACACGCGCGACGACATGGCCCGCTCCGTCACCGGGCTCACGCCGGCCTTCCTCGAGCTCTTCGCTCGCGGGCGCACGGTGCTGAATCGCTTTCCCTACGCCCTGGCGGCAGTGTCGTCCACCCTCGAGTGGCTCGCGCGCGAGGGCGGCGCGTGCATCATCCCGGCGAGCAATCTCAGCTGGCTCGTCCCATTTGCCCGCGCCCTCGATCTCCTTCGCCGTGCAGCGCCCGACGTGGTCGCGGCGCTGCCACTCGAGTTCGTCATCCTGGGCAGGCTCGCCGAGCACCTCGGCATCCCGCGCCGGGACCTCTGCGCGCCGGTCGACGCCGTCATCGCGGGGGGCGGGCCGCTGCCGACGGCGCTCACCCGGATGATCGAAGCGGACTGGGGCGCGCGCGTGGTGGAGCTCTACGGCTCCACCGAGACGCTGGCCCTCGGCACAGGATGCGGCGCCGGCCGGCTCCACCTCGCCACCCACAATTTCGTCGTCGAGGTGCTCGATCCCCGCACCTGGGCGCCGGTGCCCGCCGGAGCCCCGGGCGCGCTCACTCTCACGAGCCTGCACCTGCGCGGCATGCCCCTGGTTCGTTACGTCAACGAGGACATCGCCGTCGTCGACCACGGGCCCTGTCCGTGCGGATCGGCGCTGCCGGTCGCCCGGATCCTCGGCCGCCTCGGCGAGGACATCGCCATGGGCGGCCGCACGCTCTACCCCACCGACATCCTCGACGCCGCGTACGGTTTCGCCGCGGCGCACGGCAGCCGGATTCTCCTCGTGATTGTGCGTGAGGCGTCGGTCCACGTCCGGGTCGAGATGCCGGCACACCGGTCGCGAGACGATGCGGCGCTCGCGTCGCTGCGTGACCAACTCGGCGTTGCGGTGACGGTGGAGCTCGTCCGGCCGGGCGACGTGCTCGATTGCGATTCGTTGCTGAAGACCCCCATGGTGTACAAGCCCACACCGATCGTCGACTGGCGAGAGAGCGCTCGACGACCCTACACGATGCTCGACGCCCTCATCGCCTTTCCCCGCTACACCTTCGCCGACCTGCGCCGCCTGGTCGGCCGGGCGCTGCGGAACTATCTCGGCAAGCGGCGTCTATGACCCGCGCCGACGTCCCCGCCGACAGCGACCGTGGGCAGGCCCAGCGCCGGGACGCGGCGGCATGGCCGATCGCGGCGCTCATTCCGGCGTACAATGCCGCCGACACGGTGGCCGCGGTGGTTCGCCAGACACGCCACACGCTGCCCGAGGTCGTCATCGTCGACGACGGCTCGACCGATGCGACCGCGGCCGTCGCCCGCGACGCCGGCGCTCATGTCGTCCAGCACGCGGTCAACCGCGGGAAGGGCGCCGCGCTGTGCACCGGGTTCAATGCGCTGCTCGAGCGCGGCTACCGCCGGGCGCTGGTCCTCGACGCCGACGGCGAGCACCTACCGGCAGAGATTCCCAAGCTCATCGCCGCCTCCAACGAGACCCCGGCCGCCCTGGTGATCGGCGTCCGGGACAAGGCCGGGCATCGCATCGCCGGCGCGCGCCGGTTCGCCAACTGGCTCGGTGATCGCGCCGTCAGCCTGGTCGCCGGCCGCGCGCTCAGCGACACGCAGAGCGGCTTTCGGATCTATCCCGTTGCCGAGACGCTCGCGCTCGGCGCGCGGGGTGCGCGCATGGACTTCGAGAGCGAGATCTTGATTCTCGCGTGCCGGGCAGGGATGCCCACGCGGGAAATCACGGTCCAGGTATACTATCCGCCCCCTTCCGAGCGGGTGAGCCACTACCGTACCGTCTCGGACACCGTGCGCATCGCGCGCGCGGTCGTGCGCATCCCCTGCCGCTCGCTTGCAATCCGGCTCGGACTGAGCAAGTTGACGGGGCCCTAGGCTGAGGCGGCGGGAGAGAACGACACGGTGGCAAGACAGCCAACCGCAGAGGTGGAATCATCCGCCGGAGTGAGCGATTCGAGTCGCTCACTCGGCGCCGAGCTCCGCTTCGCCGCCAATCGCCACATCTTTCGCACCATGCTCGCCACGTCGGGCCTCGCAGCGGTGCTGATGTACCGGCTGCTGCCCCGACACCATGCGGTGCTTCCCGATCGGCGAACCGTGTGGTCGTTCGCCAAGCTCCAGGCGCGCAACCTCGCTCGCTTGTGCGGCGTCGAGGTCGTGGTCGAAGGGCTCGGCGAGATCGCGACCGGCGGCCCGTTCATCTTCACACCGAATCACCAGAGTCACTTCGACATCGCCGCCCTGTTGGGCTTTCTCCCCGGAGACAACCGGTTCGCCGCCAAGACCGAGCTCTTCGCCGACCGCATCCTCGGCCCGGTGCTGCGCACGCTCGGGATGGTGCCCATCGACCGGGACAATCCCACGGAGGCAATCCGGAGCCTCGGCGTGCTCAAGGGACGCCCCGTGTCACTGATCGTCTTTCCGGAGGGAACGCGCAGTGAGGACGGCTCGCTCCTGCCCTTCAAGAAAGGGCCGTTCGTCGCCGCCATCGAGCTCGGAATACCGGTCGTGCCGGTCGCGATACGCGGCAGTGCCGCGGTCATGCCCAAGAGCGGTCGCCTCGGCATTCATCCCGGACGGATCACGATCCACATCGATCCGCCCATCCCGACTCGCGGGCTCTCCTATGCCGACCGCGGGCAGCTTCGCGATCGGGTGCGGGCCACCATCGCCGGGCACCTGACCGAGGATACGACCTTGCCGGCGTCCGCAGGCACCGGCGTCGGCGAGCCCGCCTCGCCCGGCATCGTCCATGGTCCGGCGCCGGCGCATCGTGCCGAAGCACCCGATCTCGATCACATCTGAGAGCACGGGCCCCGTCGCCTCACGGAAACACGCCGCGACGGCGCTTCGCCTCCGCCACCCGCTCGATGCTCCGCATGAGAGCAGCGGTGCGGAGATCGACCTGTCGCGCCTGCGCGACCCCGAGCACGTCGGCAAAGGCCCGCTGCATGATCGAGATCAGGCGCTGGTTGACCTCGCTCTCGCTCCAGAAGAACTTCTGCGCATCCTGGGCCCACTCGAAGTAGGACACCGTGACCCCGCCCGCGTTGGCGAGGATGTCGGGTACGACGAAGATGCCCCGCGCGGCGAGGATGGCGTCCGCCTCGAGCGTGGTCGGGCCGTTGGCGCCTTCTGCGAGCATCCGGCAGGCGAGGCGATCGGCGTTGCGCTCGGTGATCTGATTGCCGAGGGCGGCCGGGATGAGCACGTCGCACGGGAGCGTCAGCAGCTCCGCGTTGGTCACCCGCTCGGCGCCGGGAAACCCGTCCAGGAAGCGATGCGACGCGATCCAGCGATCGACCGCGGCGAGATCGAGCCCGTGGGGATCGTGGATCCCCCCCCTCACGTCGGATACGGCCACCACGCGGGCGCCGTGCGTCGCGGCGATCGCCGCGGCGGTCCGCCCGACCTGGCCGTAGCCCTGGATACAGACGCGGGCCCCGTCGAGCGACATCTTGAGGTGGCGGCACGCCTCGATCACGCACGTCATCACTCCCCGCCCCGTTGCCTCCTTGCGCCCGAGGCTACCCCCGATCTCGACCGGCTTGCCCGTCACCACCCCCGGCACGCTGTAGCCGCGCTGCTGCGAATACGTGTCCATGATCCACGCCATCACCTGCTCGTCGGTGCCGAGGTCGGGACCCGGAATGTCGCGCTCGGGGCCGATCACTTCGATGATCTCGGCCGTGTAGCGGCGCGTCAGGCGCTGCAGCTCCGCTTGCGACACCACGTCGGGATCGATGCGGACGCCGCCCTTGGCGCCGCCGAAGGGCAGGCCGACGAGCGCGCACTTCCACGTCATCCACATGGACAGTGCGGTGACCTCCCCCAGGTTCACGTCGAGACTGTACCGGAGCCCGCCCTTGGTCGGTCCCATGGTGAGGAGATGCTGCACCCGATAGCCGTACACGGTCTCGACCGTCTGATAGTTATCGCGCCGGAACGGGAAGGAGACGATGTGTGCCCGCTGCGGGCTGCGCAGGCGACCCCAGATGTTCTCCTGCAGGTTCATCCGCGCCGCGGCCTGGTCGAGCTGGGCAATGGCCAGCCGATACGTGGGGGTGTCCCATTCGATGTTGTGCGTGCCCTCGGTCATCTCCCGCACCTCCCGGATCGTGCGCTGCGGCGATTCACCAGCAACGACCGTGCTGAACGCCACAGTAGTGCCCGACCGGGCGGGGGACAAGCAGACGCGAAGTGGCACGAGGAGCACGCGACCCGTCGCGGCGCCGGGATCGCCCCAGCGCTGGGCCACCTCGCGAGCGCCATGGCGGACCGCGAACGCCTTACCTTCGCCGGGTCGTGCCACCCGATGGGCGCTTCTGACCCACCTGGCACGACTGGCTCAAACTGACACACGCCATTCGTCCCGTTGCCGGAGAAAACGCGCGTCCCGTCGCCACTTTCTCGCGAGCGCCGTCGAGGCACGCTCGTTGCACAGACCCCATTGCGCCGCGGCTACAGCCGGACGGCGACCGGTGGAACCGGACGAGACCCATGCGAAAGACGATCAGCGCAGCACTTGCCCTCGCACTCGTGATGACGGCCACCCCGGCGGCGGCGACGGTGCTCACGTTCGAGGGGACGGGCATGGACCGGCGCGAGCCGGTGCCCGCGACCTACGGCGACAACGTCAACCCGACATGCACGGACGAGGGCTGCTGCAACAACCACGGCTGCTACGGGATGGGCAACGGCTTCACCCCGAACATCACGGTCGAGTACGCAACCCTCAAGACGACCGGCCAGGTCGTCTACGACTATCTCCGGTACTGGGAGCAGGATCGCTACGGCAACACGTACGGAGACCTGAACCACGTGGCGTACACCGTGCAGGACGGCAGGGTCGCGGAGATCTCGCTAGTCCCGGAGGCCGGCCACCGGGTGGTGCTCAACGGATTCGACCTCGCCGGATGGGATCTCGAGGACGTCGACCACCAGATGATCCGCATCGTCGACGGCCGCGGCAGCGTTCTTCTCGATCTCTCCAACGTCCACATCGAAGGGGGCACCCTGGTCACCGCCGACGTGGCCTCCAACAGCGGCTCTTCCGGCAGCGGCTCTTCCAACACCGTTCTCGCCGGCAGCCACACTCCGATCCGCTTCAATCCCCCCCTCGTGTCGAGCGAGACGATCCGCATTCGGTTCGGCACCTCCATCAGCGTCGCCATCGACAACGTCGACTTCGATCAGCAGAAGGCCACGGTGAATCCGAGCGACGGGCAGTGCGAGGAGGATCTGGCGTGCCAGGCGGGCCTCAACGAGGTGACCAGTGATCTGCTCGCCTGCGAGGCGGCGCTCGCTTCTCACGACGAAGAGGTGGCGGTGCTCGAGGAGGCCCTGGCGAGCCAGGCTGCAGACTACGAAGCCGAGATCGCCCGCCTCAAGGCGGATGCGGACGGCGACGGCGTCCGCGATCTCGACGACGTCTGCTCCGGCACGCCGGCGGGCATGGCCGTAGACCGCGATGGCTGCTCGCAAGCCCAGTTCTGCGGGCGGGTCGATGCGGCCACGCGCACGGGACGCAAGGTGTGCCCGCGGCTCGACTGGATGAACGACGAGCCGTTCATGCCCACCAAGGACAGGGACTGCCTGATCGATCGCGGCGGCCCGGGCGCCGTCGACGACCGCTGCGTGAGCGCGTAGGCCAGCCCGCCCACCCGCCCGATCGCCCGCCGGACCGCAGACGCAACGCCTACCAGAAACGCCACCGCAACCAGCGGGGGGTGAGGGACTTGAGGACGATCGGGATGGCGGTGGTGACCAGGTTGATGTTGGGATCGAGCGAGCGAGCAACGCCCTCGATCGTCACCAGGGTCTTGATGAGGAGCGTCGTCGAGCGCGGCACGTAGACCCCATGCGCATAGGCGACCCGGAAGAGCTCGTTGACGAGCTGCTCGAGGCTGTTGCCGCCGCCGTCTCCTCCGCCCCGCTTGCCCGTCACCTGCGCGAACACGGCGGCCTCGGTGCCGCGGACCGCGGCGCCGACGTCGTCGCGAAAGGTCGGGTAATCGAAGTCCGGCGGGAGGCTTCCGAACTCGAGCAGCGTGCGGGTGAGAAGATCCGGGTCGCCGGAGACGAAGGCGCGCACCGCCCGCGCGATCCGCTTGCGATCCTCGGGGAAGGCCTCTCCGACCAGGCCCAGGTCCACGAGGCCGAGCCGGCCGTCGGGCAGGATGAGCAGGTTGCCGGCATGGGGGTCGGCGTGAAACCGGCCCTCGTCGAAGATCTGGGCCAGAATCTCCTGTACCGCGAGCGTCGCCACCTTCCGCGCTGCCTCGGGATCGTGCCGCGCCCGCGCCCGGAACGCCGAGAGGGGCTCTCCGGAGAGCTCCTCCATGACCAGCGCTTGCGCCGAGCACAACGCCCGATACACCACGGGAACGCGGATGCGGGGATTGGCCCGGAATCGCCGGCCGAACTCCTCGAGCGCAGCCGCCTCGCGTTGCAGATCCACCTCGGACCGCATGGCATCCCCGAGATCGCGTAGCGCGCGCGCGACCGCTTCCTCCGAACGCGTCCCGTTGGAACGCCGGATCTTGAGAGCGATGTCCCACGCCAGCTCCGCGGCGTTGAGATCGCGCTCGATCGCCCGCTCGATGCCGGGCCGCAAGAGCTTGACCACGACCGGCAGCCCGCCCGGAACGCGCGCCCGATGGACCTGACCGATGGAGCCGACGGCGATCGGGGTGCGCTCGAACGTCGTGAACGGCATCCCGGCGGGGAAGGCCGCCTGCAGAAGGTGCGACAGCTCCGCATCGGTCATCGGCGGTTGGCGCGCGTAGAGCGCCTGGAGCCGCTCGCACACCGCCTCGGGCAGCACGTCGCTACGCGTCGCGAGCACCTGCCCGAGCTTGGTGAGCACCGGCCCGGAGTGCTGCGCGAAGCGGACGAGCGCGTCGCCGACGGTCTTCCAGTGCAGCTGCGAGACGCCCTCGCGAAACGCCGTGGTGATGACGCCGGGGACCGTGGGCAGGAGCCCGTAGCGAACGGCGTTGAGCACGAGCATGGGCGCCGCCACCAGCCCATCCGTGATCTTGGTGAGCAGCGCGGCATTGTCGGCGCTGCGCGCCTCGGTGCCCGGCCGTACCAGCCCGATCGTGATCGCGCCGAGTGTCGACGTCGCCGCCACGGTGTCGGCGAGCTTGGCGACGGCCGCGCGCGCTTGTCGCGCCGCGAGCGCCAGCGCGTCCTCCGCCACCGACCACCGCAGGCGGCACACTCCTCCGCGTACCGCGTCTGTCACCGCGCTCGCCCCCGCGCCGAGCGGCACCGCGCGCACGGCGTCGGCAATCGCCGGCGGCGTGGCGGCAGCGGCTTCTCCGAGCTTCACGAAGGCTGCCCGTGATTGTCGGGCCGCAACCGCCAGCGCATCCTCCGCCGCCGGCCATCGCAGCCGGGAGATCCCTCCACGCACCGCGTCACCCACGGCGCTCGCGCCCGTAGGGAGTGGCACCGCACGTGCGGCCTGGACGGCGGCCTCGGGCGCCCGTGCGATCGTCTCACCGAGCTTCTGGAGCACGCTGATGCCGGGAAGGCGTCCGAGCGGCTGGGCAAGCTCGGTGATGCGCGTGAGGGAGCCTCCGACCGACGCGTTCATACCCGTCCACACATCCCACGCTAGCCCGGTCGATCCGCGCACCGGTAGCGAGCCGCTGCGGAGAGCTTCAGGCTAACGCTATCGGCCGCTTAGTGCGAACACTTGAGCCGCCACTGACAGCCCCGCGCACGGAGTGACCACTGGGTTCGGGCCAGGACGGGTGAGCGATCGCTCAGCGGTCGAGGACGGCGTTGCGGGCAATGAAGCGCGCGAGGCGGCGACGATCGGATTCTGCGCGTCATCCTCGGCAGCGACGACATCCATGTGCGCGAACCCCTCGGCGATCACGACCTCGAAGCCGCCGCGCTCGCCGCCGAACGTCGGAAACGCCGCGCTCGGTCGGCCGGCATCGAGCACGCGCGCCGTGCCGTCACAGCTTCCTGCCGCGCACGGACCGATGCTCTCGGCAAAAGGCAGAAAGCGGCCGGGAACCGACGTGAGCCCATTGCTGCCCCCGATGGCGAGCACGGACACGTCGATGTCGCGCACCACCGTCAGATTTTCGATGTCGCGGCGACCGCGCCCGACCGAGAGCGCGGTCGAGTCGAGGGAGATCGCCTGACCGCAGTCGGCGTCATCGTCGCATCCGGCGCCAACGGCGCCGGCCGTGCACACCGCGCCACTACACACGCCGAGCGCCGTCGTCACGCCGAGGCCGGAGAGCGGATAGTACCAGTCCGAAGCGTTGGCCCCGGCAACCCCCACGAACGACGAGCGCAAGCGATCCAGGCGGACCACTTCCTTCTCCACACCCCAGAAGCCGGCCTCGGAGGACGTCGGCACGGTGGTTGGCGCCGGGCCATTGTCGCCGGTCTGACATGCCTCGCCCGGGCACGGCGGGAAGCTCGCGCGCTCCCCGAGATCGAGCCAGGTGACGAGACCGTCGATGACGGGACCCGGGGCGCCGATCGACGCAGCGAAGGCTGGAGCCGCCGCGGCGGTGACCCCATCGTCGTCGAGAAAGGACCCGAAGAGACCGTCCACCGTGCCCGACGGTAGGAAGCGCAGCAGCCCCAGCTCGGGGACCTTGTCGATTGGATTGTTGCCGGGCGCGCCCTGATCGAGCTGCAGCAGGACCTGGCCGCGGTCCGGGTCGGAAAGGGCCTGGATGCCGGCCGGCTCGGCGCCCGCGAGGAGCTTCGGGCTGATGCCGAGAATCACCTCGTGGGCGGGTGCGAACGGGGTGCACTTCGGCGGCGTCTGGCCGGCGCAGTCGAGAGCCTCCGAGGACACCATGCACGGAGTCGTCCCGTCCACGCAGCGGGGCGCGCCGTCGCGCACGGCGCCGAAGAGCCCGCCGTCGTGCTTGGCGATGATGCGATCGAGCGCGTCCTCCGACAGGGCGCGCGTGCTCGCCGATCCGCCACCACCCTCCAGCAAGACGAGGCCGCGGAGCTTGGCGTAGCCGGGATCCGGGGCGTCTCCTCCGAGATCGAGATCGGTGGCCGCGTAGCGGGCCGCGAACCCGGTGCCCGCGGAATGTCCGCCCAGGAACACGTTGCCTCCGGAGAGGAAGCGCGCCTCCTCCACGATCACGTCGATGTCGCGCGAGAAGACGAGGCTCGTCCAGTTGGCGATGAACGGCACGTCGTCGGTCTTGTTGTAGAACAGCGCCCGGCGCCCAGGTCCCACGACCAGCTCCGGGTGCAGCCCGAATCCGAGCTCGTTCCCGTAGTACCAGTCGAGCGCCACCAGGGGATCACGCAGGCGCGCCGCGAGCAGCGTCCCGGCGCGGTCCTCGAGCTGCTCGGTGCGGCGATCGTAGCCCCACAGCTCGAGGATCACGCCGTGGTCCTCGAGCATCCGGGTGATCAGGTTCTCGGCGAGAATCTCGAAGTTGCCGGCGCCGCCACCAAAGCCCGGCACCAGGATTAGGACGGCATCGGGAATCGAGGGACCCGCCAGGTACCAGCGCGTGTAGGTGACGTGGTTGAGGTCGGCCTCCGCACCAAACTGCGTCACGAGCTTCGGATTCATCACCACGACGCCGGGCGAGCCCGGCGTGTTGGCAGGCTCGACCGGGCTCGCCAGCACGCGGGTCTCGCGCGCGATCAGGTTCAACGCCCCCGCGAATGCGTCGAGCGCCGCGTCGACGGCGCCGCCGACGAGCGCCGCATCGCCGGTGGTCACGCAGTCGCCGTGCACCTCGAGCCGGGCGAAACGCGCGACGAACTTCCGCCGCGCCTTGCGGACCTTGCGGACGAGTTGCTGGGCACGGGCCGCCCGGCGCGAGCGGGATCCAGCGTGGAGGCTGCGGTAGACACCGGCAGTGGCACGGAGAATGGCCGCCGCCCGTTCCCCCGCCGCGCGGTGCTTCTGCGCCTGGCATTCAGAGCCCGCCGCCCCTCCTCCTCCCGATCCCGATCCGCCGCCGGCGGCGAGATGGGACGCGGGGTCGGCCTCGACGGCGCCGAGCGTCGCCGCCAGGCGGTCGGCGCCATCATCGACGCAGCTCACATCGCGCTGCACGCGGTCGCGCACCCGTGTCAGGCGCTGCAACGCGCGCGCGACACACTCGCCGTCGAGCGACCCGCCGAGCGCCGCAGCGCGACCGCGGCACTCGGCGAGCGCACGCACGACCCGGCTCGCTCCCTTGAGCTCTTTCGCCACGCACCCGGGCCGCGAATCGGCCGCGTCGGCGGCAGAAGACACGGCGCCGAGAAGGCCGACGACCAGTGCCGCCTCGCGCCGCATGCGCGCTGCATAGCCCGCCGCCGACCCCGGAGTAAACACCGATTCGTGGTCATCGCGAATGCTTCCGGGTTGCAACGTAGGGTGGCCGCGCCGTACCCTTGAAGCGACGATGGCCACGCCGCTGTGGAAGGCTCTTGCCGAGAGACTGCCGCGAAGGGAGCCGCACGATCCTCGGCTCGCCGCGGTTGCCGATCGTCTCGATCCATCCCAGCCCGCCGCCAGCCTCGAGCGGCAGCTGGTCGAGGAGATGGCCGACGCGTTGCGGCGCTCGATGGCGAAGGTCGAGGCCGCGCTCACTGGGTTTCCGGCGCCATGACGAGATCGCGCGGGTCTATTTGATTCCACCGCCAATGCCACCAGCAGATTCCCCGCCAGTTCCGCCGCCGAGTCCCCTGCTCCGGAGGTCCTGAAGCGGCCTCCGCTTCCACTCTTTCACTTCCATATCCTTTACTGCCGGCGCCCTTCGCCCGGGTGCCGGTTCAGGGATGGCACCCTTCGCCTCGCGCCGGCGTCTGCGCTACTAGTGGGGGAACGGAGCACCGATGCCACGCACCGTCTTCCGCGCGTGCACGCTATGCGAAGCCACCTGCGGGCTCGCGTTCGAGGTCGAGGGCGAGCGCATCCTCTCGGTCGGCGGCGACGCGAGCGATCCGCTCTCGCGCGGCTTCTTCTGCCCGAAGGGCGTCGCCATCGCCGATGTCCACCACGACCCCGATCGCCTGCGGCGGCCGGTGCGGCGCACCGCGACGGGGCGCTTCGAGCCGATCGCCTGGGACGACGCGTTCGATCTCGTCGCCCGCCGGCTGAACGAGATCCGCATCCGCCACGGCCGGGACGCCGTCGCCTTCTACTGGGGGAATCCCTCCGGGCAGAACCACGGCGCGTTGCTGCTCATCAATGCCCTCACGCAGGCGCTCGGCACCCGCAATCGGTTCAGCGCCGGCTCGCAGGATGCCAATCCGCGCGTCGTGGTCTCCTACTGGCTCTTCGGCTCGGGAATCGCCATCCCCGTTCCCGACATCGACCGCACGGACTACTTCCTCTGCCTCGGCGCCAACCCCGTCGTCTCCAACGGCAGCGTCATGACAGCGCCGGACCTGCGCACGCGCCTGCGGGCGATCCGCGAGCGCGGCGGCAAGATCGTGATCGTCGATCCGCGGCGCACGGAGAGCGCGAAGGAGGCGAGCGAGCACGTGGCCATCCGTCCCGGCGGCGACGCGGCCTTGCTGCTGGCCATGGTCCACGTGCTCGCGGCGCGCGGTCGCGTCGCGCGCGCCTTCCTCGAACGGGCGACCACCGGCTGGCCGGACATCCAGCGACGGCTCGGCGCCTTCAGCCCGGAGCGCGCCGCGCCGCTCGCCGGCGTACCGGCCGAGACCATCGAGCGCCTCGCCCTCGAGTTCTCCGAGGCCAAGGCCGCCGTCGCGTACTCGCGCGTCGGTGTCTGTGTCGCGCCCCACGCCACGCTCGCAACGTACGCGACCGACCTCCTCAACATCGTCACCGGCCGCATCGGCAGCGAGGGCGGCTGGATGTTTCCGACCCCTGCCTTCGAGCTCGGCACCATCGCTCGGCTCTCCGGCCTCGATGGCCACGGCCGCTGGCGCAGCCGCGTGCGCGGTCTGCCCGAAACGGCCGGCGATCTCCCGGCGGCCACGCTCGCCGACGAGATCGAGACACCTGGCCCCGGGCAGGTCCGCGGCATGGTGACCTTTGCCGGCAACCCCGTACTGTCGCTACCGAACGGGCGGCGGCTCGCCAAGGCCCTCGAGGGTCTCGACTTCCACGTCGCCGTCGACATCTACGTCAACGAGACGACGCGGCAGGCGCACGTGATCCTGCCCCCGTGCTGGAGCCTCGCCGAGGACCACGTGAATCTGCTCTTCTCGCAGCTGTCCGTTCGCAACTTCGCACGCTGGTCGCCGCCGGTGGTCGCGAAAGGCCGCGGGGAGCGCGCCGACTGGGAGATTCTCGCCGAGCTGACCGAGCGCCTCGGCGGCGGTCCGATGGGCACACCGTGGCTCGACCGGCTGCTGCGCCTCGTGCGGCCTGTCGGGCTGCGCTTCGAGCCCACGGCCGTCGCCGACCTGCTGCTCCGGCTCGGCCCCTACGGCGACCGTTTCCTGCCGTGGTCGAATGGGCTCAGCATGCGGCGCCTGCGGGCGGCGCCGCACGGCATCGATCTCGGGCCGCTCGTGCCGGGATACGAGCGCCGCATCTACCATCGCGACCGGCGCATCCATCTCGCGCCCCCGCCGATCCTCGATGCGCTGGCGGCCCTCGATCGGGATCTCGACACCCAGCCCGAAACAGACGCGCTCGTCCTCATCGGGCGGCGTGAGCTACGTAGCAACAACTCCTGGATGCACAACGTCGGTGCCCTCGTGTCGGGGCGACACCGGTGCGTGCTCCTGGTCCATCCCGATGACGCCCGCCGGCGCGCCATCCGCGACGGTGATTTCGCGCTGCTCGAGAGCCGGGTGCACCGTGGGCCGGTCCTGGTGCGGACCAGCGCCGACATGCGCCCGGGCGTGGTCAGCCTGCCGCACGGCTGGGGACACGGTGACAGCGCCCCGTGGCAACGAGTGGCCGGAGAGCGCCCCGGGGTATCCGCGAACGACTGGACCGACGACAGCGTCGTCGAGCCGGTGATCGCGCAGTCGATCCTCAATGGCGTCCCGGTGCGGCTGGCGAAGCTGCCGCCGGCGTGACAAGCCTCCGGCCGCGGTGCCGCAACGATCGTGAGCGCGCGAGAGGCACCTCATCCCCGGACATCGCTCCGGCCCGCCCAGGCGCCGCCCACGAGCAGCACCGTGGCGATGAGCGAGCCGAGCGCCAGCACCGCGTTGGCGGCAAAGACCAGGATATTCCCGAGAGGAGGCACCGGCTCGAGGCCGCGCACACCGAGGATCGGCCCCAACCCTAGCGCGAATACCCCGGCATAGACCGACCCGATGAGCGACCGCACGAGCCACGCGCCTGCGCTCGCGCCAAGGCGCACGTTTCGGAGCGCGCCGGCGATGGCGATGAGCACGACGCCGCCGCCGACGAGCCCGGTATGCGCAACCCGCCACGCATGGATCGACTCGTCACCCCAACCGTCCGTGATCGCCGCGGCCAGGGGGAGCCCCGCCACGAGCCCGATCAGCAGCACGACGGCGCCGTGAAACAGCAACCGCTGGCCATCGATGTCGCGCATGTGCGTCCTCCTCAACGCTCCTGTTCCTGCTTCCGGTACGGCTCGAGATCGATCTTGTACTCGGCGAGCTTCACCTGGAGATGCTGGCGGTACATTCCGAGGTCTTCCGCCGCCTTCGACACGTTGCCGCGGTGGCGCGCCAGTGCCTCGCCGATGACCTGCCGCTCGAAGCGCTCGACAACGCGCTGCTTGGCATCCCTGAAGGTCGCGGGTTCGCCCGGCGCGGCCGGGTCGTCCGCCGCCGCCGGCGCCGCCGCCGCGCGCACAGACGCGGGAAGATCCTCGAACCCGATCTCCGCCGCCGACGCGAGCACGACCGCTTGCTCGATGGCGTGCTCGAGCTCGCGCACGTTGCCCTTCCATTCGTGCGCGCACAATGCCCGGCAGGCCTCGGGCCGCAGCGCCTTCGGCTCGCGCTTGAGCCGGGTGGCAACCGTGGCGAGGAAGTGGTCGATCAAGAGCGGCAGGTCCTCGGGTCGCTCGGCGAGTGCCGGCAGCACGATCGGGACGACGTTGAGCCGGTAGTAGAGGTCCTCGCGGAAGCTCCCGTCCTTCACCTTCGCCTCCAGGTTCTGGTTCGTCGCCGCGAGGATGCGCACGTCCGTCTTGATCGTCCGGTTTCCCCCTACCCGCTCGAATTCCCGCTCCTGCAGCACCCGCAGGATCTTGGCCTGGGTCTCGAGCGCCATGTCGCCGATCTCGTCGAGAAAGAGCGTTCCTTCGTGCGCGATCTCGAACTTGCCCTCGCGCACGCCGGTCGCGCCGGTGAACGCTCCCTTCTCGTGCCCGAAGAGCTCGCTCTCGACCAGCTCACGGGAGAACGCGGCACAGTTCACCTTGATGAGCGGCTTCGCGCGCCGCGGGCTGTTGTAGTGGATCGCGTTGGCCACCAGCTCCTTGCCCGTACCGCTCGGGCCGCGCACGAGCACCGTGAGATCGGTATCGGCCACTTTTCGAATCGTATCGAAGACGCGCTGCATGGCCGGGCTCTTGCCGATGATGTTCTCGAACCGATAGGCGTCGGTGATCTGCTCCTGGAGCAGGCGGAGGTCGCGCCGCAGCGCCATGCCTTCGAAGATCCGGCCGACGACCAGCTCCAGCTCTTCGTTGTCGAACGGCTTCGGCACGTAGTCGGCGGCGCCGAGCTTCATCGCCTCCACCGCGATCTTCTCCGAGCCGTACGCCGTGACCATGATGACCGCCGTCTCCGGCGCGTGCCCCTTCACCCAGCGCAGCACGTCCATCCCGCTCACCGTCTTGAGGTTGAGATCGGTGATGACGAGGTGGTAGGGCTCGCGATGGAGCCGCTCGAGCGCCTCCTCGCCGGAGGCCGCGGTCTCCACCGCATACCCGCAGCCGCGCAGCAGCCGCTGGATGGCGATGCAGATCCCCCGCTCGTCGTCGACGACCAGGATCGTCCCCTTCATCGGCTCCCCTCGATCTTCGAATCCCGCGTCTCGGCCCACCGGACGCTCGACCCATCCGTGCCGGCACCCTCCCCCGGTCGCCGTTCCGGGATCGGCCCGTCCAGCTGCGCCGAGCGGTCCTGCTGACGTTCCGTCTCCACCCCCGTGCCGCGATCCGCCCGCGCCACGGCGGCTCGGACCGCCGATTGCGGCAGGACGATGCGCACGGTCAACCCACCCGCCGCGGCCCGCTCGGCGTGGATGCCTCCGCCGTGCGCGTCGACGGTCCGCCGCGCGATCGCGAGACCGAGACCCGTGCCGTTCGCCTTGAGCGAGAAGAACGGCTCGAAGAGCCGCGGCAGAGCATCGGCCGGCACCCCAGGACCGCTGTCGGTGACGGTGATCGCGGCCGTCCCGTTCTCCGCACGCACGGCGACCCGCACCCATTTGGTCGCCACGTCCGGGTCCGCGAGCGCGTCGGCGGCGTTCTCGATCAGGTTGATCAGGACCTGGCGGAGCTTTTCCCGGTCCGCCCATACGGTCATCGCCGGGCTGAGATCCTCCTCGATGCGGATGCCGGCGCCTGCGAGGCGCTCGCGGAGGTCGGCGACGGTCGCCCGCACGAGCCCGACCACGTCCACCGGCGCGGGCTCGATCGTCTCGCGCCGGGCAAAGCGCAGCAACGCCCGGACCTGGCGTTCGACGCGCTCGAGCTCAGTGACGATGATCTGGGCGTGCTCGCCGTTGAGGGGCGAGTCCGGCTCGCGGCCGAGCTGCTGGGCAAGGCTCCGCGCCGCCGTCACGGGATTGCGGATCTCGTGGGCGATGCGGGCGGCGAGCTCGCCGATCGCGGCAAGCTTCTCGGCGTGCGCTAGCGAGCGCTCGACGGCCACGGCACGCGCCAGCAGCTCCGCCGCATCGAGGACGAGGGCGAGCTGCGCCGCAAAGACGTCCACCGCTTCGTCGTCCTCGTCGCTGAAGCTCGCGCCGCGCAGATCGGTGGTGACGAAAGCGTCGCCCCAGCGCCGCCGGGGACTCGCGATGGGCACGACGGCAACCACGCCGGCCTCGCCCAGCGCCTCGCCCAGGTCGTACGGCAGCCCACGGAACTCGATCGGCCCGAAGGCGCGTGCCGGAAGCCCACCACCGCCGCCCCGCGGCCACACGCGCGCCAGCCGGTCGATCCGCAGCGATCCATGGACGATGGTCTGTCCGTCGTAAAGCAGCGCCGCCGCGCCATGAAGCTGCATCGCCCGCGCGAGCTCGACGAGCGTGCGGCGGCAGCACTCGCCAACTCCGACCTCCGGCGACAGCGTGTGCAGGAACCGCTGGATCTCCCCCCAGCGCAGCCGGCCGCGGCGAAAGACCGCGTGGGCGATGAGGCGCTGCACCCAGTTGCGCCCGGGCACGAGCAGGAAGACGATCAGCAGCACCGAGCCGAAGTCGACGAGCTGTTGCAGCTCCGGGCCGGCGATCTCGCCACGAATGCTTCGTGCGCCCAGATAGGTCGCGGCGACGCTGGCAACCATGAGGACCGCGGTGAGAAACTCGGGCAGGATGTCGCCGAGGATGCGCACGACGAAGGGCACGGCCATGGCAAGACCGGCGCCGCCATGGAACATCGCCACGAGCAGCGCCGCGCGTGATGGCGGATCCTCGATCATCAAGGCGAGCGGGCTCGTGCCGGCCAGGGCAGGCACGAGCTGCGTGCCGACGACACAGAGACACCCGAGCGCCATCATCGCCGTGTCCGCCGAGCGCAGCTCGCCGAGGCCCCCGGGGCGCCACAAGCCACGCTGCGCGAGCCGGTTCATGTAGCGCAAGACAAGCCCCCCGGCGAGCCCGAAGTACGCCGCGAACAACGCGAATAAACTGCGCCACCCCCGATCGGGCAACGCCAGGAAGCCCAGATGGGCTGCGGCGAACACACCCCCGACCACGGCGCCGATGGCGTAGTTCACCACCAGCCACCCGCGGCTCGGCGGCCGCGCCTGCACCGGCCACAGGACCGCCGCGTGCCGCCCGAGCGTCACGATCAGCACCAGCGCACCGTCGAGCAGCAGCAGCACCATCCCGCGCGTCGCGCACGGCTCGGCCCTGGTCTCTGGCGGCAGCAACAGGAACACCGTCCAGGCGAAGAAATGCAGCGCCGCGGCGGCGGTCAGTGCCAAGAGAACCGCCCAGATCTGTCCCGGCGGGCGGCGGCGAACGAGGAACGTCAGGATGTCCCTGGCAATCACCGCCCAGAGCAGCCCCGGCAGAAACGCGAGCGTCGCCACGAAGAGCGTCTGGCCGGCGGTCATGCGGGTATCCCTCGCGGCAGCTCGATCCGGAACGTCAAGCCCGCGCCGCCGTCGGCCGCAACCGCGATCCGGCCACCGTGCGCTTCGACCGTTCGCTTGGCGATCGCGAGCCCGAGGCCGGTGCCGTGCGGCTTGAGGGAGAAGAACGGCTCGAAGAGCCGCGGCAGGGCCTCCTCCGGAACCCCGGGACCACTGTCGCTGATCTCGATGACCGCCGCGCCATCCCCGCCGTTGGCGCGGATCTCGAGGCGCCGTGTGCCCGGGTCGACCTCGCCGAGAGCGTCGACGGCGTTCTCGAAGAGATTGACGAGGACTTGGCGCAGCTTCTCGCGATCGACACGCGCGACGAGCCCCGACCCGACCGCGGCGGCGACCGCCACCTCGGCCGCTTCGAACCGGGCGCGCAGATCCGCCACGGTGCCGCGCACCACGTCCCCGACGTCGGCTACCTCGAAGGTGAACGACTCGCGCCGCGCAAAACGCAGCAGCGCCTGGATCTGGTGCTCGACCCGATCGAGCTCGGCGACCACGAGCCGATGCTCGGCGTCGCGTCCCGGCGACGCCTCGCGGGCGAGCTGCTGCGCCAGGCTACGCGCCGCGGTCACCGGATTGCGGATCTCGTGGGCGATGCGCGCCGCCACCTCGCCGATGGCGGCAAGCTTCTCGGCGTGCGCCAGCGAGCGCTCGACACCCACGGCGCGGGCGAGCAGATCGCTGGCATCGAGCAGCAGGGCCAGCTCGTCGGCCAAGAGCTCCAGGGTGTCGACGTGCTCGCCGTCGGTCACCCGGCTGAGCAGTCCAGCGGACACGAAGAGATGCCCCCAGGCGCCCCGCGGGCTCGTCACGGGAACGACGAGAACGACCTTGGCGCTGGCGAGCGCCTCGCGCAGCGCCCCGTCGCGGATCCAGTGGTATCCGAACACTCCCGCCGGCAACGCCTGGGCCTGCGGCCCGACCGGCCCCACCGGCCAGACCTTGCGCAGGCCGTCCACGGCGATGTCCCCATCCGCGACCCATTCGCCGCGGCGGGCGAGCACGACCGCCGCCCCGCGCAGGTCCATCGTCCCGACGAGGGCGGCGAGGACTCGGCGCGCACATTCGCTCGGCCCGGCCTCGACCGGCACCGTGAGGAGCTGGGCACGGAGATTCTCCCGGCAGCGCAGGTCATGCCGGAAGATGGCGTGATCGACGGCGGCCTGCAGCCAGGTGCGACCCGGGCCGAGCAGCACGACGAGACTCGTGATCGCGGCAAAGGCGACCAGGGCGCGCAGCTCCGGATCGCCGGTCCGAGCAAGCGCCGCCGGAAGCACGCCGTACGCGAGCAGCCCGAGACTCATCGCCGGGATTGCCACGAGCAGCATCCGCACGATGTCGCCGAGCATGGGCACCGCGAACGGCGCCGCCAGCGCCACGCCCACGGCCGTGTGCACGAGAAGGGACATGTCCAGGGTTCGAAAGGGAGTTGGCCGGACGCTGACGAAGCCGCGCAACACGTCCCCGAGTCCTAGCACCGCAGCAACCCCGAGTACCGCCAGCATGGTCACGAGCGTCGCGCCGAAGGCGATGTCGTAGAGGCGCGGCCAGATGCCACGGCGGGCGAGGCGGACCATCTGGAAGATGCCCGCGGCGAGCATTCCTGCCGCGTATGCCGCGTATACGTGTCCGACGACTTCAGGAACCGGCCAAGGTTGCTCCGCGATCCAGGATGGCACGAACAACTCGGAGGCGAGAACGACACCGACGATCGCGGCAAGCCCGTAGTGTCGGATGAGCCAGCCCCGCGTCGGCGTCTGCTCGCGGACGGCGGCGAGGGGCACCGCGTGCCGGAAGAGGGTGAAAGTCCAGGCGAGACAGATGCTGGTAATCACATCCAGCCAGGCGTGCAGTCCGGCGGTCCGACCGCCGAGCTCGCTTGGCGTCAGCTCGGCGATGATGTGACAGCCGAAGTGCACCGCCTGAAGTCCCGTGAGCACTGGCAATATGCGAAACAGGACCGTTTGCGGACTGCCGGTCCACAGCAGAGCCCAGTAGCGGTACGCGATCAGGGTCCAGAGCAGCGCCGGAACGAGATGAAAGGCCGCGGCACCGAGATGCGCTGCGCTGCTGGGGCCGGTCACGTCGGGCATCATCCCACCCTCTCCGCCGGCGTCGCAAATGCGATGCCAAGGCCGGGTCAGCATCGTGCGGCCACCCCCGGGACACCCGATGAGGCTGTATTTCCTGGCGTTTCGAGCCGCGAGCCACGGGCGCCGCCGGCAGGCTGCCTACGCTGCTATGCAGGCCCGCTGCCCATTCGGAATGGCACCAAGCCTTGGAAACGGAGGGGTGACGAGCCGCTTCGCGTGCGGTCGGCAGCGGAGATATGATGGCCGCCGCCGAGCGAGGACCCGGGCATGACCTGCACCCATTGCAACACGCAGCTGCTCCCCGGAAAGTCGTTTTGCCACGAGTGCGGGGCGCGGGCCCAGGCGAGCTGCCCCCAGTGCGGCGCACCGGTCGATCCCGGTTACCGCTTCTGCCCCGACTGCGGCGCCGCCCTTGCCGATCCGGCGGCGAGCCCCTCTCGCCCCACGGACAACCCGCCGGATGCGACGACCGCGCAGCCTCGGGGTGCCGACGCGTTCGAGCGCCTGCGCGGCGCGATGCCCTCGACGTTGGCCGAGAAGGTGCGCGCCAGCCGCGGCGGCATCGAGGGGGAGCGCAAGGCGGTCACGGTGCTCTTCTGCGACGTCGTCGGCTCGTCGACCATCGCCGAGAGGATGGATCCCGAGGACTACCGCGACCTTCTCGATCGCTACCTCGCGGTCGTGTTCGACCGCGTCTACCGCTTCGAGGGAGTCGTCAATCAGATCGCCGGCGACGGCGTGATGGCGCTCTTCGGCGCGCCCGTGGCGCACGAGGACGCCCCCGAGCGCGCGTGCCAGTCGGCCCTCGCCATCCGCGACGGCGTGGCGGAGCTCGGCGCGGCGCTGGCGGCGGAGGGCCGCGGCCCGCTGCGGATCCGGATCGGCATCAATACCGGACCCGTGATCGTCGGCACCGTCGGCAACGACCTGAAGATGGACTACACGGCCATCGGCGACACCACGAACCTCGCCGCGCGCCTGCAGTCGCTCGCCCGGCCCGACGCCATCCTCATCAGCGAGGCCACGTACCGTGTCGTGCGCCGGCGCTTCAGCTTCCGGCCGATCGGCGAGCTGGCGATCCGCGGCAAGGCGGCGCCGGTGGCCGCGTACGAGGTCCTCGGCGAGGTGTCGGGCGAGGCGCTCAGCCCGCGCCGCGAGGCCGCGCTCTCCGCCTTCGTGGGACGCCAGGCGGAGCTGCAGCGCCTGGAGCGCGGGCTCGACGAGGCCGCGGCGGGCCAAGGGCAGGTCGTGGGCATCGTCGGCGAAGCGGGGGTCGGCAAGTCGCGCCTCCTCTACGAGTTCAAGCTCCGCGTGGCCCGCGATCGCGCCCGCGTCCTCGAAGGCGAGTGCTTCTCCTACGCGCGCGGTGTGCCGTACGACGCCTTCGCGCGACTACTGCGCCGCCACCTCGGCATCGGCGCCGACAACGCGCGAGCCGCGGCCACCGATCGCCTGGCGGCCGCGGTGCGGGCGTGGGACCCCGATCTCACCGGCGCCTTTCCGGTGCTCGCGCGGATGCTCGGCCTCGGTGAGGCGACGACGGCGGAGCCCTCGGGAGCGGATCTCAAGTGGGCGGCCTTCGACGCGGTCGCCCGCCTGATCCTCGCGCAGACGGAAGCGAGGCCGGTGATCCTCGCGCTCGAGGACCTGCAGTGGATCGACGACGCGTCGGCGGAGCTGCTGGCAAGCCTCGTGAGCCGGCTGCATCGCGCCCGCGTGCTGATTCTCTGCACCTACCGGCCCGGCTATCGCGCTCCCTGGAGCCACCGGCCCAACGTATCGCAGATGACGCTCGGGCCGCTCGCCCCCGACGAGAGCGCCGCCATCATTACCGCGATGCTCGGCGGCGAGCCGCCCCGCGCGTTGATCGACGCGGTCATCCGCAAGGCGGAGGGGAACCCACTCTTCACCGAGGAGATGACCCGCGAGCTGCTCGATGAAGGGATCGTGCTCCAGAGCGAGCGCGGCCCCGTCCTCACGCGACCGCCGGACGAGCTCGACGTGCCGATGACGATCCAGGAGATCGTCGCCGCCCGCCTCGATCGCCTGCCGGCTGCCGCCAAGCGTGTGGTGCAGGTCGCCGCCGTGATCGGCCGGCAATTCCGCACCGAGCTGCTCGCGGATCTCCTGCGCGACGACGGCATCGCGGTCGACGCGGAGCTGTCGGTGCTCGAGGAGAGCGGAGTCATCCAGCCCGCGGATCCCCTGGCGCGCGACGAATACCTCTTCCACCATGCGCTCACCCAGGATGTCGCGTACCAGGGGCTGCTGCTCCGCCAGCGGCGCCAGCTCCACGACGCCGTCGGCCTCGCGCTCGAGCGCAGCCACGGCGACGCGCCGGTGGCCGGCAAGCACAGCGCCGTCCTCGCGTACCACTTCGCCCAGGCCGGCAACCGCGCCAAGGGCGTCGAGTATCTCCTCGCCGCCGCCGGCCACGCGCTCGCGGCGCCGTCGTACAGCAGCGCGGCGGATCTCTTTCAGCAGGCGTGGGAGCTCGGGCGCGCGGAGCCGGCGGCGGACGCGTCGCTGGCTCGCCCGACGCTCGCCGCCGGGCTCGGCGTGCTCATGTCGCTCGCCATCTTCGGCGAGGGGCGGCAGGGCGGCGTCGACGCCCTGATCGCCGAGGTGAGCCAGTTGCTCGAGCGCGTCGGCACGAACGAGGATCGCATCGCCATGGAGAGCTACGTCGGCCTCCTCGAGATCATGGGCGCCGCGGAGCGCTTCGAGAGCGGGCTCGCGCACCTCGAGCGCTCCCTGCGACTCGCCGAGGAAGGGAAGCTGCCGCTCTGGACCTGGCGCGTGCGCCGCTCGCTCGCCGTCGCGTACGGCTTCGATGGACGCCTCGACGAGGCGGCGGCCCTCACGGAGCAGGTGGTGGCCGAGGTCACCACCCTCGGTACGGAGCGGGCCGGGATGGACGTACTGCTGAGCGCGCGCATGCTGCGCGACCTCGTGACCATCTACCGCGACGATCTCGACGGTGGGCTCGCGGAGGCGGAGCGCACGTTCGCCGACGCCGCCGAGCACAACAACCGGACCGTCCGCGTGATCAGCGCCGGGCTCATCGCCATGGCGCGCATGCTGCGGGGCGAGTTCACCGAGGCCCGCGCCTGGGCCGTGCGCGGCCTCGAGCTGGCCGAGTCCATCGCCTCGCGCGCCTCCGTGCCGAACCTGGCGTCCATCGTGGTGCTGTCGGACCATGCCGTGGGCGCACCAGTCGAGCGGGCGCTTCTCGATCAGGTCGAGGCGGAGCTCGGCGCCGTCGCCGGCGTGCAGCAGGCGCTGCGCTTCGTCGTCGACGCCTTCCTCGCCGCCGGCGACGTCGAGCGGGCCGAGCGCGTCGCGCAGACGGTGCGCCGCCGCTCGGGCGGCCGCTTCCGGCAGGCCTACAGCGCCAAGGGCCTCGGCGACGTCGCTGCCGCCCGCGGCGCGGAAACCTGGCAGCGCGCCACCTACTTCTACGAGGAGGCCGCGCGCGTGTCGCGCGCGATCGACGCGCGCAGCGTGCTCGCGACGACGCTACTCGCCCACGCCCGCCTCCTCGGCCGGCAGGGGGATGCGGCCGGCGCGCTCACCGCCCTCGACGAGGCGATGCCACACTTCCACGCCCTCGCCATGCGCTGGCACATCGCCCAGGGCGAGCGGTTGCGGGAGCGGCTCGCGGCGGGCGAGGGCGCGTCGCATCCGTCGTGAGCAGGGCAGCACGGCGAATCGCGCAGGAGATTCCAGACCGCTCCAGGTTCTAGAGCTCTCCCTAGCGTCCGCCTGCGCGTCGTCCGCAGCCGTCGCATGATTTACTGAGCCCCGACCGCGAGCGACAATCGAAAGAGCGGCAGTGCGCAGGCGCAGAGGCGCGAAGCGTACGGCTGCGGGCGCAAGGGAAGACTGTGTCCTATCTCTACCTACTACTGCCGCTCTCCTACATCCTCCTGCGCGAGGGGGTGGCGTGGCGGCTCGCGACGAATCTCTCCCTCGGCGCGAGCGCGGCCATGGAGCGGATCGATCGGGCCATCGCCCACTCGATCATCGAGATCTGCATCAACGTCGCGGCGCTCTCGCTCGCCGTGCTCGGCGCCCCGCACTGGTGGCCGCACAAGACCGCCATCCTGCTGACGACCATCGTCTACATGGGCACCGTGCTCCGCGGCATGGCGAAGGTGCTTATAAACCTGCGCGAGTTCCTGAGCTTCACGAGCCATCTTCTGCGCTACCGGAGCCAAGGCCCGCACCGCTGGGTCGCCACCCGCATCGCCCCCGAGGTGCACTCGCGGTTCGATCGGATGGGCGTCCTGGGGCGACTGTTGAACTACCTGGGCGGCGGTCCGAGCCGGGAGCAGTACGTCGAGATCCAGGCACGGATCGTCGTCGCGGCCCTGACCAGAAAGGCGCTTCTTCTCGCGAGCATCTTCGTCCTCTACGTCGGCCTCTTCCGCTTCGTCGCCGCGCCGATCCTCATCGAGGACGCGACCGGATTCGACGCGCTGCAGGCGTTCCTGTGGCCGTTCGCGTACTCGATGGATCACTTTCTCGGCACGCACCTGAGCGGGTTCGTGCGGCGGGGGGATTACTGGGGGATGCTCGGGCAGGTGGCGGGAGGGGGAGGCTGAGTGCGCGACCTCCCTCCCAGCTCAAGGCTGGCGCCCGGTGCACCGCTGTGAAGTTTCCAGGCTTCGGGCGACCCTCACCTCGGCTTCCCTGCTACCCGTGGCGTACGTTTTTGTCCACGCCGAACCCGCTCCGGATCCTGGACGCCGGTCAAGGACATTTGTTTTCGACCTATCCCTGATCCACATCCCGTGAGTGCAATGTTTTTCCCAACTTTTCTCTTGACCGCACTTCCTCGCTCAGGTTAGAAGCGCCGCACATCACCCCATAGGAGCGCGGGAGGCAGCGCACTCAGAGTTCGGGGACGTAATTCCACGACCCATCGAGAAGGGCAGGATGAGGATGCCTCGCGCAGCTGGGACAGCAGCAGCTGCCGGCGTGGCGTGGTTTGCCATGGTCCCTTGATGCTCACACCTCCCGATCGGGCGCAGGCGGATCACCGACCCCAGCGAGATCTGTGCAACGATCGAGAGAGGACCAGGAACTCAGTTCCCCGGAAGCGTCATTCTTCACGGAGCCTATGTCGAGTGATTCAGTGCGCGCAGCCCCGCCAGGATCTGGGCGGGTCGAGGAGGTATTCGCATGTTGAAGAGGTTGTCAGGAGTCCTCGCCGGAACGGCGTTCATCTTCGTCGTGGGCACGGTAGCGCGCGCAGGCGTCAGTCCTACGGGACAATGTAAGGACGCGAAGGCGAAGGCAGCCGGTAAGTATTCGCAGGATAGCCTCAAGGCGTTCGGAAAGAACCACAAGGTGGTCAACCTCTCCAAGCTCGGTGCTGACCTCTCGAAGGCACGATCGAAGCTCACCAAGGGCTTCACAAAGGCCGAGTTCAACGGCACTGGCACGAGCAAGGGCTGTCTGACCACCGAGGACGTCGACGAGATCGAGGACAAGACCATCGCCTACATCGAGGACGTGCTCGACGAGCTATCTCCGACGACGACAACGACCACCACGACAACCACCACCACGACAACCACCACCACGACCAGCACCACCACAACCAGCACCACGACGACCAGCACCACGACGACGACGTGCCTCACCTTGGATGACTTCGAAGACGGCACCATGGATCCCATGTGGACCCTCCACGCCGCGGGCACGGGGCCGACGCACGCGGAGACGAATGGGAAGCTCGAGATCACGTTTCCGGACAGTTCCGTGGAGTCGCCGGACCCGTTCCATTTCACGAGGGGCTACACGACCACCGGCGTCTGTCAGCTTGAAGGGGACTACGACGTCCGCGTGGCGTATTTTCTCACGAACAATGCGCACCCGGGGCTCATATGGCCCGCGTCGAACGGGGTGAGGCTCGCGCTGAGCACCGACGAGGTCGTCAATCACCGCATCAGCCTCGGACCGGTCGACGAAACAGGGTGGCCGGGGATCGATGATGTGTATCTCTCGAGGCTTCCCGGCGGGCCGGTAACCATACTGGCGGCCTCCGGCCCCCTCCCCTCCTTCGGGGTGCACGAGGCCGGGGTCCTTCGTCTACGCCCGGTCGGCAGCACCGTGACGGCGTACTATCACATTGCGGGGACCGTTCCGGCACAATGGCAGGCGATCGACTCCTACACCTCCCTGGGGGGCGGCGTCCCGCTAACGATCAACGCGTTCAGCCATGACGAGTTCTTTGACGAGAACATGAGCGATAACACGACCAAGGTGGCCTTCGACAACGTCCGCCTGTGCGACGGAAGCTTGACGTGTCCGTAGGTCCCGGGCCGCGCTGAAGCGGGCCAGGAGCCCCCGCCGCCCGCCACGCGGTGCAAACCGCAGCCGTGTGCGGGCGGCGCGTCCCGGATAGTAGCGGTTTCGAGCGACTTGGTCGCTGGTTTGAAGGGGCGCTACCAGGAAATCTCGAGGCATCCAGCCCGAGTAGCGGAACGATCTTCCTCAGGCGAGCATCATCCGCATCGGCCTGAGCGTGCGCTCGAACGGATTCAGCACGAGACCGAGCGTCTCAAGCGTTGCCGTGCCGAGCAGAGCTTCGTCGCGGCGCTCGCCGAGGACCAACGGGCTCGACGCCGTGATGCCCTGATAGGTGAAACGGCATTCGGAGACCCGGCGGGTGATCGCCGTGCCATCCGCGAGCGAGAATCTGAGCTTGCGTCGCGGCTTCAGCCCGAGCGTTCGTCACACGTGCCAGGGAAGGGCGGAGTACACCGCACCGTTGTCCACCAGGAATTCCACGACCTGAGGCGAGGCGTCGTCACCGCTCACCTGCATGTCCACGAGCACGAGGCCCATGGACCCGGTCTAGCCTCCGGCGGATGCTCTCGCAACGCGGGATGGGCCGCGGGCGTGCCCGTCCGGAGGACGGCCGCCCCTACGACACCCCCGCTGCACACGCGGGCATGCACCACTGCCCACTTCCGATTGCGGCGCCAGGGACTGCCAGCGCGAAAACCGTTGAAACTGAGGACCCTCCCGATAGCATCCCGGCTCGGCATGCCTCCTGCACTCTGCCTGGCGCAGGAGGTACGAGCCATGTTCCCAGACCCGCTGTTTGCCGTTCCGGATGCGATTTCCAACGCGACGCTGACGGTGCTGCCCGCCCTGCTGGCGGGTCCCGGTGCCGTCGCGATCCTCGTCGTCGGCGCCGTCACCATCGCCACGGTCGGCGCCCTCGTGCGTACGGCTCGCGGTCAAACCGGTGTGCGCACGGACACTCCGAAGGGGCGCCTTCGCGTCTCATCTCGTGCCGCCTGAGCATTCGCGCACGGGAGTGCTCCCCCTCACCCGTCCCCTCGGATCCGTGATCATGATAGCAAATAGGCATAGCTCCCCACCTTGCGAGAACGGGCGAATTGTACAATCACTGTTGTCCAAATGGCGGTCCGGAAGCTCGGCGTAAGTGAAGCCCGACGGCGGCTGCCGGAGCTGGTGGAGACGATCGCGCGCGACGGAGGACGCGTCGATGTGACCCGGCGAGGCATGCCGCGCGTCAGCATCGTCCGCACGGCGGACCTCGAGCGCAGGGCCGTGACGCCGGTCCGGCCCCCTGCCGGATTGCGCGTCGAATTCGACTTCCCGCCGGAGGAGTTGCTTCGGGAGATCCGCGATCTGCGCGCACGGTGGCCGCACCCCCGCCCCCTGGGGCGCGCGCGAAGCAAGCGCCGGCGAGCCCGGCGGCGCTGATGCGACGCTACGTTGCGGACACGCACGCGGTGCTGTGGTTCTTCGCCGGCGAGGTACGGCGTCTCGGCTGCCGTGCCCGTCGCGTGCTCGAGACAGCCGACGGGGTGAGCGTCGGGATCGTCGTCTCGGCCATCTCCCTGTGGGAGATCGCGCAGCTCGCCGACGCCCGTCGCATCCGGCTACCCGTCGGCTACACGGCGTGGTGTGATCACCTCGAGAAGCTGCCCGGTATCCACGTGGAACCGCTGCTGCGCGACGATGTGGAGATGGCGCGCAGCCTGGCGGCACTGCCTGATCCGTCCGACCGATTGATCTCCGGGACTGCCCTGCGACTCAGGGCGCCGCTGCTTACCGGTGACCGGCGCATCGCGGCGAGCGGGCGGGTACCGGTGCTCTGGGACTGAGCTATCAGGGCCCGCACGCTCTTCGCGCCACCTGCGTCGGGTCGCGCGCGCCGTCGGCCACAGGCGCCTACTCCGTTGCCGGAGAGCCTGCTCCGCTCGGGGGCGTGCCCGCCGCACCGAACTCCCCCTACTCCCCCTCGATCCGCGCGAGCTGCTGGCGCACGGCCCAGAGCTGCGGCTCGTCAGGATGGTCGGCGATCACTTTCCGGAGCGTGGCGGCGGCGTCCGCCGGGCGGCCGACGCGCTCGTAGGCGATGGCGAGACTGACGCGGTTCTCGGGATCGTAGATGCTGCGCGACCGCTTGGCGAGGCCGCGCTCGAGCCACGAACCTTTCGCTCGGCGCCAGCGCGGCAATGGAGCACCTCGATCGCGCCCTCGTCCACTCGATCATTGAGATCTGCATCAACGTGGCGGCGCTGTCGCTCGCCGTCCTCGGCGCGCCGCACTGGTGGCCGCACACGCCTGCGATTCTGGTGACCACGATCGTCTACATGGGCACGGTGCTCCGCAGCGTGGCGAAGGTCGCTTTTCATCTGCGCAAGCTCCTGAGCTTCACGAGCCATCTCCTGCGCTATCGGCGCCAGGGCCCGTACCACTGGGTCGCCACCCGGATCGCCCCCGAGGTGCAGTCCGGGTTCGATCAGATGGGCGTCGTACAGCGGGTGCTGAACTACCTGGGCGGCGACCCGAGCCGCGAGCAGTACATCGAGATCCAGGCGCGGATCTCCGTCGAAGCGTTGACCAGAAAGTCCGTGCTGCTCGTGAGCATCTTCATCCTCTACGTTGGGCTCTTTCGCTTCGTCGCCGCGCCGATCCTGATCGACGACGCTACCGGGTTCGACGCGCTGCAGGCGTGCCTGTGGCCGTTCGCGTACTCGATAGATCACTTCATGGGCACCAACCTCAGCGGGTGCGTCCGGCGGGGAGACTACTTGGGGGATAATCGCGCAGTTGTTATAGAACCCAGCGCCCACTGACTCGACACGAAGACGCCCCGACGCCAGTCGACTTCGGCACCTCACCCGACGCCCGAAGTCTCCGAGAACGCCCTCGGCCCTCGGGCACGCAAAATGTCCTTGACCCCCGCGAGCAATCCCTCACACCATGGGTAGTTTTGCAAACTTTTCCATTGACAGACGTTTCGTAACTACTGTATCACTGCTCGTCCATTCGGGTAGGGTACTGAACTCAGGGTGTCGAACTCTGCTGTGCCTCGGCGTTCCGCCCGAGGACGGAGTCAGGGTCGCGCAAGGGAGGTGGTGCGATTCGCTCGTAGACACGTGGAAGGTTGACCGAAGCCGGACTGCTACCGTTGCTAAAATAGGCAAGAAGGAGCTTCAATGAAAACCATACGCAGAATGCTAAGCACCATCGCGCTGGCGTTGACGTTCGGCGGAGCAGCGCAAGCAGCAACGCTCTATACGCCGGTCCTCATACCCGACACGGTGGCGGGCGAGTCTCTAGCGTGCTTCGTCGTCAATGTAGCCGCTAGCTCAACGACCGTGACGATGGACATCGTCAATGGTTTCGGAGGCGTAATCAATACGGTGAACTGCGGGGCGATTCTTCCGGGTGCTACCAGTGGGTGCATCGTGCAACATGCAGGTGCCGGTTACTGCAGAGTCACGGTCAGCGGAGGAAAGAACAGGGTGCGGGCTTGGGCAGAGCTGCTATCGTCAACTGGCTTCACACGGTTCCAGGATCGCGCCGAGTAGCCGATCTCCGGTGGCGGTAATCCCCCAGCCCGGCTCACGCCGGGCTGGGGCAGCGGAGGTCGGAGTACATCCGCTGTCCACCGGGAACTCCACGACCTGAGGCGAGGCGCCGTCACCGCTCACCTCCATGGCCACGCGCACGAGGCCCATGGACCGGGTCTAGCTCCGTCGGATGCTCTCGCAATGTGGGAGGGGCCACGGGCGTGGTCCGTCCAGAGGATGGCCGCCGCTACGACGGCCCACACTGCACACTCGGGCATGCGCCACTGCCCGTTTCGGATGGCGGCGCCAGCGACTGTCAGTGGGAAACCCGTTGAAACTGCGGACCATTCGCGACGCTTCAGATTACCCCCGATGGCACTCCGGCTCGGCACGCCTCCTGCACTCTCCCTGACGCAGGAGGTACGAGCCATGTTCCCAGACCCGCTCTTTGCCGTTCCGGACATGATCCCCCAGGTGACGCTCACGGTCCTGCCCGCGCTGCTGGCGGGTCCCGGCGCCGTGGCGATCGTGGTACTCGGGGCCGTCGCCATCGCGACCGTTGCCACCCTCGCGCGCGGGACTCGAACACGGGGGGGGCGAGCGCAGACACCACCACGAATGGCGCGCGCTCTGGTCTCGCTCGGATCGAGGATGCCTGGGTGGACGTGCTGGCGAGAGCCGGCGCACGAGATGCGTGAGGCCTTTTAGGCCTCCGGCAGCTCGAACGTCCCGAGCGCGACGGCCGCCGTGCGCATCTTCTTGTCGAAGGTGATGAACGCGCGCGCCCCCGTGAGCGACGCCAGGGCGAGATGAAGGGCGTCGGCCGCCCGGAGGGCCACCCGGCGGCCGACGCCCATCAGCAGCTGCTCGGCCTCGCGGTGCGTCTGCCCGGTGATCTCCGCGCGCTGGAACTCGCCGGCCGCCAGATCACGCAAGAGCCGGAGATAGATTCGACGGGCATGCGCCGTAGCGAGATCCCCCTCGCGGCATCGTCGCGCCACCGCCGATGCAACCTCGGTCGCGGCCAAGTCCGAGACGATGAGGTCACGTCGACCGAGGAGCATCGCCTCCAGGGCATCGCTCCCCGACTCGGGTAGGTAGATCTTCGCGAGTGCGCTCGTGTCCAGGTAAACGGGGCTAGAGACGATCCTCACGCTCTTCACCGATGGTGTCCAACAGCGGCCGACCGCGCAGCCGGATGTCGGCACGGAAGCGGCGGTGACTCGAGAAGCGACGGCCGGATTCCCGCTGTGGCGGGACGAGGCGGGCCACGGGACGGCCGCGATCCGTGATGACCACCTCCCGTCCTTTGCTCACCTCGTCGAGGAGCTCGGACAGATTCTGCCGGGCCTCGCGGATGCCGGCCGACTTCATCGAACCATTGTGCTACAAATAGCACAAGCAGATCAAGGCCGCCGACGGCCTCTCACATCCCGCGCGCCGCGCGGCGCTCGGGCGCGTCTCCGCCTACTCGGTAGCCCCTCAGCGTTCGGCGCCCCGCCCTTCACTCGCCGCCCCGCGCTCCTCGCCCTCGATTCGGCTGAGCTGCTGGCGCACGGCCCAGAGCTTCGGCTCGTCCGGATGGGCGGCGATCACCTCGCGCAGCGTGCGGGCGGCGGCGTCGAAGCGGCCGAGGCGCTCGTAGGCGATGGCGAGGCTGACGCGATTCTCGAGCTCGTAGATGCTCCTTGGCCGCTCGGCGAGGCTGCGCTCGAAGGCGGCGGCGGCTTCCTCGACGTGACCGAGGGCGAGCTGGCAGCGGGCGATGCCCATCGGCAGCTCCGCGCGCAGATCGAAGAACGTGTCGAAGGCGGCGGCCTCCGCCGGTGCTGGCGTCTGCTCGAGGCGTCGAAAGATCGCGAGCGCCTCCGCCGCCTGGCCATTGCGCAGGAGATTCCAGGCCTGCTCCAGGTCCACGATGTGGCTGAAGTCCCCATGCGGATGGGCGCGGCGCAGCTCCTCCAGCGCCGCCCGCGTCGCCTCGTAGCGGTCCTGCTCGAGGAGCGCGCGGGCGGCGAGATACTGATAGATGTCCCGGAAACCCTCCTCGCCGCTCTCGGCGAGCCGCTGGAAGGAGTCGGCAACGGTGGTGTCGCCCGCGGCATACCGCTCGAGCTGCTGCGCCAGCGTCGCATAGGCCGGCACCGGATCGCGCACCGACGCAAAGAGCCTTGCGAACTCCCGCACCATCGCCATCGGCTCGCCGTGGATCCAGTGGATGCGGGCCCGCAGCGCGTGCGCCAGGGGCACGAACTCGCTGCGGGCGTCGTCGCTGATCATCCGATCGAAGAGCGATGCGGCGCGTTCGAGCTGGCCCTGCTCCATGGCCTCGAGCCCCTGGCGCAGGAGCGGCGCCTCGGCGCCGAGGTAGTCGGCGTGGCGGCGCAGCAGATCGTCGAGCGCGTCGAGGGCGCCCATGCCGTCACCGCTGCGCAGCCGGCTGCGGGTGAGATTCCACTGCGCCGCGCCCGCCCGCGGTCCGGGGGCGTCGTGCGCGACGACCCAGGCAAAGCCCGCCGCGGACTCGCGGTAGTCGCCGGCGGCGAAAGCGGTCGCCGCGGCCGCGAAGCGGCGCTCGACCTCGGCTGGGGGCGCGGGCTGGGCAGGCGCCGGCGCGTCGGCACCGATCTCGATCGGCGCGCGCAGGAAGCGGCGCGCCTCTTCCACGGGCGCCCTACGGGAGAGCATAGCGAGTCCCGCCGCAACGACGGCGGTCAGGGCTCCGACAGAGCCGAGGATCGCGAGCGTCCGCCTGCGGCTCAGAATCCCCACGGGTTGTTGTTCGGATCGGCCGGATCGGTGCCGAGCACCTCCTCGGTGTGGTCGAGGAAAGTGTCGCGATCGCGATCGATGCCCATGCGCACGCCGGCGCCCGGGGGAACCCCCGTATAGGTCAGCACGTCACCCGACGCGATGGTCGCCCTGAGCGCCGCCTCCGTGAGCGGGTCGGCGAGGATCGCATCGGGGGCGAAGTCGTTCGCCGCCCTATCGTAGACGTACCCCTTGGCGTCGCCGCCCACCACTCCCTTGACGATGACGTCGCACTTGGCCGCCTCCGCCTGGGCGATCAGGGTGGTGATCTGGGAGACCAGCGTGCTGTCGTTCTTGTTGCCGAAGTTCAAGGTCACCTGCGCCCCCACCGCCGGCGCGGTCTCGGTCGGGAAGGCCAGCATGAAGGCAAAGAGGTCCTCTTCCTGCTGATCGTTGCTGTTGAATACGTCGGCGGCGAGAAACTCCGTCAGGCTCACGCTGCCGTCGTGGATGAAGCCGAAGCCGGAGCGCTGACTCGTCGTCCCGATGTTGTTCGGATCGCCGCTCTGCAGCCCGGGCCGGATGACGCCGAAGCCCACCTTCTCGTACATGTTGCGCAGATGCGGGATCTTGAAATCCTGACTCTCGCCCTCGGCATTGCCGTTGAAGAGGTTCGTGGTCGTCCCCGTCGGCAGCAGGTGGCACTGGTTGCAGGTGAAGACCCCCGCGTCGAGCGGGCTGCCGGTGAATAGCGTCTGGCCCGTGTTCGGAAAGCCGAGTGTCGTCGCGCCGCCGCCGGTCTGCTCGGGCACGCTGATGCTGTTGGGCATGGTATCGTTGGCGCCCCGGAACGGGTTCGGCGGGAAGCGGACGGTCATGATGAAGTCGGTGTAGTCGTCCATGTCCGCCAGCGACAGTCCCCGGCACGACTGGCCGGCCGGGCAGTCGCCGCCGCCGTTGCACACCGCGCCCGAGACGCTGCAGGTTCCCTGCATCCCCATCAGGCCGACGAAGGCGGGATTGAACGCCTGGAAGTTCTCGCGATCGCCGCGCCAGTGGAACGGCTCGAGACCCTCGAGGCCGCGCAGCGTCTGCGTCGTCATCGGGCCCTTCATCGGATCGAAGCCCTGCGTAGACGGTCCGAGCAGCGGGCCGAAGGCTTCGAACGAGATGTCGTCGTAGTCGACGAACGTGCCTCGGGATCGCCGAGGTCCCACGCCAGCTTGTCGAAGTTGCTCGAGATGTGGCAGGTGGCGCACGCCGTGTCCCCGTGGCCCGAGGTGAGCTGGCCGTCGTAGAGGAACTTGCGCCCGATCTTGACGGCGTCGGGGCTCGGATCGAACGCCGCCGGGCCGGCGACGCCGATCACGTCGATCTCGGCCGCCGCTCCCGTGTCGACGGTCGAGATGGTGTTCTCGAAACGGTTGAGCACGTAGAGCCGCGCGTCGGCTTCGTTGAGCGCCACGCCGCTCGGCCCCTCGCCGACGTCGATGCGATCGACGATGGCCCCGGCGCTATTGAGCACGGCCACTTTCCGCGAGCCGAGGGCGGTCAGGTAGAAGGTCGAGCCGGCGGCGTTGAACACGCCGTCCCCGGGGTGCGCGACGCTCAGGGAGCGCTCCGACGGTGAGCCGGGGACGGCATAATTGATGTGGGAGTTGATATCCACCGGCGCCACGGCTCCGCTCGATGCGTTCACCTTCGACACGCGCGTCCGGACCAGATTGCCACGCAGGTTCGGCTCGAAGCGGACGAGATTGCGCGCGTCGGTGTTGGCCACCCACAGCTCGGGCGGGTTGGTGCCGGGCCGCACGGCAACGTCGAAGAGGATCGTGCCCACGCGGCTGGCGGTGCGGATCACCGACGGGGTCGCCGCATCGGCGTCGATGACGAAAACGTCGCTGTCCGGGAGCGTGAAGTCGATCGCGCTGCTCCAGTTGTCGCCGGTCTCGTCCACCCAGGTGCCGCTCGTGTTGCGCTGGACGACGAGGCCGACCGACGGCGCGGGACCCGGCGCATTGGGCACGTTGCGCGGCGGATCGGGCGCCGGTAGCCCGCCGCCATCCACGACCAGCTCGGTGAAGAGGGCCGTGGACTGATTGCCCGACTCGAGCACCACCGCGTACACCTCGGTGCCGGATGCATTCGCCGCGAGCGCCCGGGGCCCCTCGCCGAAGATATCGACCGCGACGATCTGTGCCCGGGTCGCGGCGTTGTAGACACGCACGCGGTTCTCGTTGCCGGAGAGGCTCACGAAGGCGCGATTGCTGGCGAAGACGACGTCGGTCGGCTCGTCACCGACCTTGATGGTGTCGACCAGCCTGCCGGTCGCGCCGTCGACGATACTCACGGTATCCGAGAGATGGTTCACGACCCACACTTCGTTGGTGCCGGGTCGCGCCGCCACGCTCACGGGATCGAGGCCAACCGGCACGTCGCCGGCGAAGGTGAGCGATCCATCCGTCTCGACGTCGAAGATGGCGAGCCGACCCTCGGGGGTGTTGGCGGCATAGAGACGATTCCCGGAGAGCGCCAGCGGATGCACCTGGCTCGACTCCCAGTTCACGAAATCGACATCGGCCGGCATCGCGACCGTGACCTGGCGCGTTGCCGGCGTCGGATCGCCCGCCAGGAAGGTCTGCGCGGCCGTCACGAGATTGCCGCCATCGAGGGCGGAGGCGGCCAGATCCTGATCCCTCGTCGCCGTGAGCCGGACCACGAACGTGCCGGCGGGCGTGAAGGTCGCATTCACGGAGGATCCGCTCGCCGGCGCCGCGCCGCCGTCGAAGTTCCATCCGAGACCGTCCCCGTTACCGCTACCGGTATAGTTTCCGGTGTCGCCGCTGATCAGCGCCGTCGGCCCGCCGGTGATGGAGCCGTTCGGCAGGGCCATGCTCACCGTGGCGGTCTGCGACGTCTTGCGCCCATTCGTGCACGTCGAGAACGGGAGGAACGCACTGGCCGGGATCGTCGCGCCGTTGATGGTCACGGCCAGCGTCCCGCCATCGAGGCTGCACGAGGCGTCGAGCGCCACGCTCACCGGACTCGTCGACACGATCGTGCCACTAGCAGGTGTCGGGGCGATGAAACGCAAGGGGCCGGGCGCCGGGAGCGCGTGGGCGCGCCCATGGCCCAGATGGAGCACGGCGAGGGCACCGAGCAACAGACCCATCTTGGTCAACCGCACGTGGCGTCGTCGCATGGATTTCCCCCCCTTCCGTGGCCCGGAGCGGCCTCGCTCGAGCCTCGGCAAGCGGCACAGCAGATCGAGAGCCCGGGAATTGGGCTCCTGACGTATTGCAAAAAGCCCAGGGGGCTGTCAACGACATAAACTGCGCGTACATTCCCTGCCCGCCCGGTCCGTCGATGCCGCGCCCGTCTCCCCTCCGTCCCGGGTCTCCGGATCTGCGCATCTCCGCGCTTGCGGACGCTAGCCCCGCGAGCTCGGGACCTCGTCACGCGGCACCCCAGTTCCGAAGCCAGCGGTCGTGTCGTCGAGCACCAGTCGCGCGGGAAGCGTGGGCACCTCGGAAGCGACGCCCGGCATCGCTCCGGTCGGGATCGGCGCGATGTCGTTCGGGGACTCGGCAGCGAACAGCGCCGCCAGAGCCGCCCGGGTAGGATGGCACGGCGACGTCGACGAGGTCGCAGTCGACCTCGCTCACCACGAGGGAAAGCGCGGCGAGCGCGCTCCCCAGCGCGTCGCAGAGCCGTGGCTCAGGCGTCCGCTGCACAGCGGAAGCCCGCGAAGATCTGCCGCCGCTCGGGAAGGTCCCAGTTGCGGAACGTGTTGCGCACCGCGACCGGGCGCGTGGCCCACGACCCACCGCGCAAAACCTTGTAGCCCTTGCCGAAATGCACTGCGGAATACTCCCGATAGGGAAATACCTCGAAGCCAGGGTACGGCTCGAAGTCGCTCGCCGTCCACTCCCAGACGTCTCCGAGCATCTGCACGCAGCCGACGACGCTGCGCCCTCTCGGGTAGGCGCCGACGGGTGCGGCGGCAAAGCATCGCTGGTCGAGGTTGGCGCGATCCGGCCCGGGCGGCGCGTCGCCCCACGGGTAGCGGCGCGGGCGCGCGTGTGCCGGATCCCACGCCGCCGCCTTCTCCCACTCCGCCTCGGTCGGCAGCCGCTTGCCCGCCCATCGGGCGTACGCCGAGGCTTCGTACCATGACACGTGGACGACGGGGCGGCTCGGGTCGAGGGCGGCGACGCGACCGACGCTGCGCTCGGACCATCGCCCGTGGGACGTCGCGATCCATTGACCTGGATGGCCGACCTTCGCGTCGCCAAGCCACCGCCACCCTGCGGCGGTCCACAGCTCCGGACGCCGGTAGCCTCCGTCCTCGACGAAGACGAGGTAATCGCCGTTCGTCACCGGAGCAACGTCGATGCGATACGCGGGAAGATCCACCACGTGGGCGGGCCGCTCGTTATCGTAGGCCACGCTACGATCGTCGGTCCCCATCAGAAACGGCCCGGCGGGAACGGTGGCAAGACCCGACGGGGCGGAGATCGCCACCAGCGGCTCCGCGCGCCACGGCGGCTCGTAGCGCACGCCCGGGATCAGCTGGATCGTCTGCAGGATGGTCTCGCTGTGCTGCGCCTCGTGCTGGAGCGTCATGTTGTAGACGTAGCCTTGCGCCAGGAGCCGGTCGTTCGGATCGAACCGGACGGCCGCGAGGCGCCGCTCGCTGCGCTCGCGCACCGCGCGCAGACATCCGCGCATCTCCTCGGGACTCGGAAGGCGGAGCCGGCTGCGGAGCGCACGCGGGTTCAGCACCGGATCGTAGGTGGGATGGGGCGCGCGCACCGCACCGCTGCCGGCGCTCGCGTCGACCAGCCACTGTTCCTCGAAGTCGGCAATATGGCCGAGGTCCCACACGATGGGACTCTGCAGCGGACTGTGCTGGAAGGTGAGCTGCTCGTCGGTGAGCGGCTCGACGAGCGCGAGCGTTTGGAGGCGGTGGGCAATAAGCTCCCGGACAATGCTATCGCGGCCATAGCCGCCGTCGCCCCACGGGAGGGGTGGTCCGGCGGCGTCGACGGCGCTTCCTGCCCCCGCTGCCGACCCGGATCTCATGGCTCGCGTGACTCCCGCTCCACGTCGGCACCTACGCCCCTAAGTGCGCGAGCATGCACAACCCCCGCCGGCTCCACAAGCGGGCGGGAAGGCATTCGGCGCCGCGAGTCGCGAAGCGCGCGCCAAGGTCCGCCCGCGGCGATCCGATGTCCCTCGGCGTCGCCGGCCCGCAGCACGAGGCGACCGTCGTGCAGCTGCCGGTGATGTTGCGTGCAGAGCGTCAGCCGGAGAGGCGCCTTTCCGCCGGTCAGGAACCAGCCTGCTGCCGCGGCGTTCTGGCAACAGCGGCGCCGCACGGCTACAGTAGGGCCGCGGCGGGAGCGTCCATCGCGGTTTCCATCTCGGTTTCGTTCATGCACGAAGGTCGATGAGCGAGGGGCTGATGCAGTTTCCCGACGGCTTCCTCTGGGGTGCGGCGACGGCGGCCTACCAGATCGAGGGAGCGTGGAATGAGGACGGCAAGGGCCCCTCGATCTGGGACACCTTCAGTCACATGCCGGGCCGGATCCAGGGGGGCGACACCGGCGACGTCAGCTGCGATCACTACCATCGCTACGCCGAGGACGTGGCCCTCCTCGCCGATCTCGGTCTCGGGGCCTACCGTTTTTCCACGGCCTGGTCACGCGTCCTGCCGCAGGGCACCGGACAGCCCCACGCGCGCGGGCTCGAGTTCTACGACCGGCTCGTTGACGCGCTCTGCGCGCGCGGGCTCCGTCCCTTCGTCACGCTCTACCACTGGGACCTGCCGCAGGCGCTCGAGGACCGCGGCGGGTGGGGCAGTCGCGACACCGCCGCCGCCTTCGGCGCCTATGCGTCCCTGATGGGCGAGCGCCTCGGCGATCGCGTGAAGGACTGGATCACGCTCAACGAGCCCTTCGCGGTAATACTCATGGGCTACATCCTCGGCACGCACGCCCCCGGCGCGCAGGATCCCGCCCTCGCCTTCCAGGCCTCGCACCACCTGAACCTCGCCCACGGTGACGCCGTCCGCGCGCTACGCGCGACGGTCCCGGGAGCGCGCGTCGGCGTGACGCACGTCTCCTTCCCGATCTACCCGGCCACGGAGCGCGAGGCCGACGTCGCCGCGGCCCGGCGCTTCGACGGCTTTGCCAACCGCTGGTTCTGGGACCCGACGCTGCGGGGCGCTTACCCCACCGACATGCTCGAGCACCTCGGCGCGCTGGCCCCGAAGATCGTCCCGGGCGATCTCGAGCGCGTGAGTCCGCCGATCGATTTCTTCGGCCACAACAGCTACACCCGCGCGGTGGTGCGGGACGATCCCGATGCGCCCGTGACGGGGGTCACGCCGCTACCGCCCGCCGGGCCGCAGACCGAGATGGGATGGGAGATCTATCCCGACCATCTCTACGACTCGCTCACGCGCATCGCCCGGAACTACGGCGATCCCGACATCTACATCACCGAGAACGGCGCCGCATTCGCGGACGAGCTCCGCGACGGCGCGGTCGAGGACTCCGAGCGGGTCGACTACCTACGCACGCACCTCGCCGCCGCGCATCGCGCGATCCAGGACGGCGTGAAGTTGCGCGGCTATTTCTGCTGGTCCTTGCTCGACAATTTCGAATGGTCCTTCGGCTATTCGAAGCGCTTCGGCCTCGTGTACGTGGACTTCCCAACCCAGCGCCGGGTGGTCAAGGCAAGCGGGCGGTTCTTCCGCGACGTGGCGCGGCGGAATGCGCTCTCCTGACGGCGACGGCTCATGAGCGTGCGTCGCGGCGGCGCCCTGGCCCTCGCCACCATCCTCGCGGCGGGCGTCTGTCCCGCCCTCCGGAACACGGCGGCGGCGCCGATCGAGTTCGGCGTGCAAATCGCACCCGAGAAGGTCTCCTACGACGACGTCGTCGTCACGTGGCAGCTGATCGAGGATCTCGGCTACGACAACGTGTGGCTGAACGACCACTTCATGCCGATCATGGGCGATCGGAGCGCCTCGCATTTCGAGACCTGGACGCTGCTCGCCGCGCTCGCGACGCAGACCGAGCGGATCCGCATCGGCGTTCTCGTCTCCGGCAACACGTACCGCCACCCGGCCGTCCTCGCCAAGATGGCGACGACCATCGATCACGTGAGCGGGGGTCGCTTGAGCTTCGGCATCGGCGCCGGCTGGGAGGAGGTCGAGCACCGGGCGTACGGCATTCCCTTCTACACCGCCGAGGAGCGCGCCGCCCGTCTCGCCGAGGCGCTCGAAGTCATCACCCGACTGTGGAACGTGGACCACCCGACGTGGAAGGGGAAATACTACGAGCTGGTCGATGCCCCCTTCGATCCCAAGCCGCTGCAGCAACCGCACCCGCCCATCGTCATCGGCGGCCAGGGCAAGCGCTTCATCATGCCCATCGTCGCCCGCTACGCCGACGAGTGGAACGTGCCACCGGGCATCACCCCGGACGGGGTGCGCGAGCGCCTGACCATCGTCCGGCGCAAGTGCCGGCGCCTGCAACGCTCCCCTTGTGTGCCCAACGTGTCCGTGTTCCTGCCGCTGGTCAACGTGACGAACGTTCCCCTGGCAGGTCCGCTCACGCGCTTCGGTGCGCGCTTCGTCGTCGGAAAGCAGGTCGCGTCGTCGCTCCTCGCCGGCTCACCGAGGGAGATCCGCCGGCGGATTCAGGAGTACGTGGACGCCGGCGCCACGCGCGTGATCATCACCACGCGCCCGGCGCTCAACCGCCGCCTCATGCGGCGGTTCGCGCACGAGGTGATGCCGGCCTTCCGTTGAGCCGCCGTCGGACCGCACCGCGCCATCACACGCAAGCGCGGCGGTTTCTGAGCACGCGGCCGGGAAACGTGCCGGTGTGCTCGCCGCGTTCCATCACCACCGCGCCGTTGACCACCGTCGTCTCGTAACCCTGCGCCCGCTGCGTCAGCCGCGGCGCTCCGCCGGGAAGATCACGGCGCACCTCGGGCAACGCCAGGTCGAGCCGATCGAGGTCGATCACGTTCACGTCGGCGTACGCCCCGGCGCGCAGCACGCCGCGATCGGCGACGTCCCACAGCTCGGCGAGATCGGTCGTGATCATCTGCACCGCCTCCTCGAGGCGGAACCGCCGCCGCTCCCGCACCCAGTACGCCAGCAGGAACGTCGGAAAGCTCGCATCGCAGGTCTGGGTCGTATGCGCCCCGGCGTCGCCGAGACCCACCGTGGTGAGGGGATGCGCGAGCAGCGCCTCGGACACGGCGAGATCGCCGTTATAGAGCGGCAGGAGAAAGAGATTGCACAGATCGTGCTCGACGAGCAGATCGAGCATGACCTGCCCCGGGTGCTTGCCGAGGCGGCGGCCGATGGCGACGACGCTGCGATCGGCGGTGGTCTCGTAGGCGCGCACGCCGGCGTCTTCGAGTGGAAAGAGATGTTCGAGCCGGGCCATGCCGCCCAGGATCTCCCCGTTCGGGCTCGCCATGCTGTCGACCAGATGCTGGCGCAGGGCCGGATCGCGCAATCGCGCGCGCACCTCGTCGAGTGGTTTGTCGAGCAGGTCGCCGGCGGCGGGAAACAGGGACAGCGGTGAGACGGCGATGCCGAATCCGACCACGATGCCGACGCAGCGCACGGGAACCTGCGGATGGATGCGGGCACCGCCACGCGCAGCCTCTTCGACCAGCGCGAGGGCCTCCCGCCAGGCGTCCGGATAGGCGAGAGGCTGGGTGAGCGCGACGCTGACGGGTCGGCCGCAGGCGCGCCCGAGCGGCGCCATCCAGGCACACTCGCGCGCGAACCCCGCGGCATCCTCGCCGGCGCCGCCGTAGGGCACCACCTGGAAGACGCCCGTGCCCACGTCCGCGAGCGCTCCGGCGAGGACATCGAGCTCCCGTCGGTCGGCGAACGTGCCCGGGACGGGATCCCACGCCGGCGTGCGATGCATGGTCGTACGTCCCGTCGCCACCCCGAGGGCGCCGGCGCGGAGCGCCTCCACGACGACGCCGCCCATCCGGGCGAGCTCCTCGTCGCTGGCCGCCGCGTCCGTGGCACCACGCTCCCCCATGACGAAGAGGCGCAGCGGCGCATGGCTCAGATGGGCGCCGACGTTGAGCGTTGCCGGCCGCCGTTCCAGCGCCGCGAGATACTCGGGAAAAGTCTCCCAGTCCCAGCGCAGCCCTTCGCGCAGCGCGGCCTGGGGGACGTCCTCGACCCCTTCCATGAGGAACATGAGGTAGTCGCGATCCGCGGGCCGGCAGGGCGCGAAGCCGACGCCGCAGTTTCCGACCACGACCGACGTGACCCCGTGCAGGATCGAGGGCGAGGCGAGCGGATCCCAGGTGATCTGCGCATCGAGATGAGTATGGACATCCACGAAGCCCGGCGTGACCACCTTCCCGCGCGCATCGACGATGCGGGCGGCAGGACCCGTGTAGGCGCCGACGCCGACGATGCGGTCGCCCCGGATCACGACGTCCGCTTCTCGGGGCGGCCCACCCGTTCCGTCCACCACCGTCCCGCCCTGAATGACGAGGTCGGGCTTCATCTCGGCATGTCCCTCATCGCAGCGACGCCACGGGTCCGCCCGCCTTCCTCGGCGGCGCACGTGTCTCTCTGCGCCGTCGCCAGGCCCCGGCGCCGCGGCCGGGGCCCCGCGCTTTGGCCGCTCTACTGCATGATTTTCACGCACCCGGCAATCCCCGTCGTCGCCGTCCCGTTCGCCGGGGCCCGCCAGCTTGACTTACGCTGTGGACCACGCAATCTTTTCTTCGGACCCAGTACGCAGGACGGTGGGTGCCGGGCGACCGGCCAGGGTCGCCTCTTCCTGCACCCGCGCAACGGAGGCTTAGGTATGTCGCTGAAGACGCTGAAGGGCATGGTGACCGGCCTGCTCGACTCCGGTCTCGGGGCCGGGATGCTGGTGGTGGGCGTGGTGAGCTTGACTAGCTTGGTGGGCCTGGCGGGCTGCGTATCCCCCGAAGACGTCGAAGAGCTTCAGAAGGGCCAGAAGGAGATTCTGTCGAAGCTCGAGAAGGACATCCTGCCGAAGCTCGAGAAGATCGAGAACGCGCGCGTGGCGGCGGCGGCCCCGTCCCGTCCCGGGCAGCCGGACGCGACCGCGGTCTACGCGTTCCCGGTCGGTGACTCGCCGGCCAAGGGGCCGAGTGATGCGTGGGTCACGATCGTCGAGATCTCCGAGTTCCAGTGTCCGTTCTGCCAGCGCGTCGGCCCGACCCTCAAGCAGGTCCGCGACACCTACGGCGACGACGTGCGCGTCGTCTTCAAGCACAACCCCCTGAGCTTCCACAACAACGCCAAGCCGGCGGCCAAGGCGGCGGAGTGCGCCCGGGAGCAGGGCAAGTTCTGGGAGATGCACGACGTGATGTTCGAGAACCAGCGTGCGCTCGACGCGCCCAAGCTCGAGGAGTACGCCAAGCAGGTGGGCCTCAACACCGACCAGTGGAAGGCGTGCTTCACCAGCACCAAGTACGAGGATCGGATCAACAACGACCAGCAGCTCGCCACCAAGTTCGGCGCCCGCGGCACACCCGGGTTCTTCATCAACGGGCGCTTCCTGAGCGGCGCGCAGCCGTTCGAGTCCTTCAAGGCCCTCATCGACGACGAGCTGAAGAAGGCGAAGGACAGCGGCGTTGCCAAGAAGGACTACTACGCCGAGACGGTGATGGAGAAGGGCAAGAGCAGCCTCTGAGCGGGGCTGCCCTCTGTCGTGGGCCGGCGGTGGCGGGGGGCCGCTGGTCCCGGGCTCCTGTCGAGCGGCCATTCGCCGTCGCCGCCGCACCGATGATCGAGCGGCATGATGGCCCCCGGCGATCTCTTCCCGGCAGCGCCCGCCCAGGTGGACGACCCCTGGCGCGGGATGAACGTCCTGGACCCGCAGCTCCACGAGCAGCTGCGGGACGACCCCTACCCGTTCCTGCACCGCCTCCGGGAGATCGATCCCGTCAACGAGACACCCATCGGCATCTGGCGGCTGACCCGTTACGAAGACGTCGTCCGCCTGCTGCACACCGTGCGCTGCGGCGTGCGGACCACCGACGGGGCCCTGCCGGGCATCGACGAGTCCGACCCCAGTACGCAGCGCCACTTCATGCTGCAGCAGGACCCGCCAACGCACACGCGCCTGCGGCGACTGGTGAGCCGCGCGTTCACGCCGCGCGCCATCGAGCGCATCCGGCGTAGCATCGAGACCATCGTCACCGCGTGTCTGGACAAGGTCGCCGCCCGGGGCCACATGGACGTCATCGCCGATCTGGCGCTGCCCGTCCCCTCGACCGTCATCTGCGAAATGCTCGGCGTGCCCGTCGCCGACCGCGAGCGCTTCACCGTGTGGACGGCTCAGGCGACGCACGGGCTCGCCGCTCCCATCGCGCCGCCCGACGTGCTCGAGCGCGCGCGCGCCGCCGCCCTGGCACTGGCCGCCTACTTCGAGGAGCTCATCGCCGTACGCCGTGCGAGTCCCGGCGACGACATCCTGAGCGGCATGATCCGCGCGGAGGAAGGCGGCGATCTCCTGAGCCACATCGAGCTCATCTCGCAGTCGATCGGGCTCCTCATCGCCGGCTTCGAGACCACGATCGGCCTCATCGGCAACGGAGTGCGCGCGCTGCTGCACCATCCGGCCCAGCTCGCCATGCTGCGGGCACGACCCGACCTCCTCGCCAACACGGTGGACGAATGCCTGCGGTACGATGGACCGATCCCGCTCACCGTCCGCATCCTGCACGAGGACGCCGACTTCGGCGGCAAGACGATCCCGCGCAACGCCATGGTCTGGGGAATGCTCAGCGCCGCCAATCGCGACCCGGCGAAGTTCGCCGATCCCGACGTCTTCGGCATCGAGCGCACCAACGCCGCCGAGCACGTCGCCTTCGGGGGCGGCGCGCACTTCTGCCTCGGCGCGCACCTGGCGCAGCTCGAGGGCCAGATGGCGATCGGCGCCCTGGTCCGGCGCTTCGAGGAGCTGGAGCTGACCTCGACGACGGTGGAATGGGGCGCGTCGCTGTTTCGGGTTCCCGGCCGGCTCCCCGCCACGTTCCGGCCCTGCCGAGAGGAAGCGCGATCGGTGTCCTGAGGCGGAGCGACCCTGTCCCGCGGGAGCCTGCGCAGCGACACCGCCATCCGTCCGTCTCCGTCGATGGCGAAGCCGAGGGCACTCTACGAGCGTGACGGCGAGCTCTTCGTGCCTACGGCGTTTTGCCGGGGCCCGTGGACTCCCGACGCGCAACACGGCGGGCCGCCCGCCGCCCTGCTCGCGCGCTGCCTCGATCTGTTCGAAAACCAGGACGAGCTGTTTCTCGCCCGGCTCACGGTCGAGCTACTCCGCCCGGTTCCCCTCGCACCGCTGGCGGTGACGCCCCAGGTTCTTCGCCCCGGTCGCAAGGTCCAGCTCGTCGGGGCGTCCCTTGCGGCCGGCACGACGGAGGTGGCGCGCGCGACCGCGTTGCGCATCCGCAGCGCCGCGATCGCGCTGCCACCGGAGGCCGTCCTCGCCATCACCCCGCCGCCCGCGCCGGCGCAGGGCGTTGTCTCGCTGCCGCCGTGGGTTGCGCCGACCGGCGAGCTCGCGTTTCACAGCGACGGCGTCGAGCATCGCTTCGTCGCCGGGGGATTCGATCGACCGGGTCCGGCGACCGACTGGATACGGCTCCGCGTACCCGTGGTGGCGGACGAGGACATTCGTCCCGTATCGCGGGCGGTGGCGGCGGCGGACTTCGGCAACGGCGTGAGCTGGGTGATGTCGCGAAACGCCGGCTATGTGTTCATCAATCCCGATCTCACCGTCTATCTCCACCGCCGTCCGGCGGGCGAGTGGATCTGCCTGGAAGCGGCCACGTACGCCCAACCCCACGGCGTCGGCATGGCGGAGAGCCGTCTCTGGGACGAGCGCGGCCCGATCGGCCGCTCGGTACAGAGCCTGCTGCTCGATCGGAGCTAGCCCGTCGTCACGCGCCGGCTTCGACGAGCGTTCGCAGCACTTCGTTCTGGCGCAACCCACAGATGAGGGTCGTGATCCCGGACTCGCGCCACGGGGCCAGGCGGTCGCGAATGCGGGCCGCCGGACCCACGAGCGCGACTTCGTCGGCGAGATCGTTCGGCACCATGGCGGCAGCCTCGTTCTTCTTGCCGTCGAGATAGAGGTCCTGGATCTTCTTCGCCGCCGCCTCGTAGCCGTAGCGGCAGGCGAGCTCGTTGTAGAAGTTCTTGCCCCGGGCGCCCATGCCGCCGATGTAGAGGGCGAGAAAGGGCTTGACGAGGTCGAGACACGCCTGCACGTCCTCGCCCTGGATGACCGGCACCGAGGCGGCGATGTCGAACGTGGCCAGAGACTTCCCGCCGCCCGCGCGCTGGAAGCCGCGCGCGAGCACGTCGCGGTACACCGCGGTCCGGTACGGGGAATACCAGAAGGGCAGCCAGCCGTCGGCGATCTCCGCCGTTTGCTCCACGCTCTTGGGGCCGATGGCGGCGATGTAGATCGGAATCGGCCGGCCATGCAGGATGCTGCGCAGCGGCTTGCCGAGCCCCGTGGCGTCCGCGCCGCGATACGGAATCTGGTACTGCTCGCCACCATGCTCGAGCGGCTTCTGGCGGGCCCAGATCTGCCGGACGATCGACACGAACTCGCGGGTACGCGCGAGCGGCTTCCCGTACGGCACGCCGTGCCACCCTTCGACGACCTGCGGCCCGGAAACGCCGAGGCCGAGCAGGAACCGGCCTCCGGACAGCTGATCGAGCGTCGTCGCCGTCATGGCGGTCATGGCCGGCGTGCGCGCCGCCATCTGCATGATCCCGGTGCCGACGCGAATCTGCCGGGTCTGCGCCGCGATCCACGCGAGCGGCGTGATCACGTCCGAGCCGTAGGCCTCGGCCGCCCACACCGAGTGAAAGCCCGCCTCGTCCGCTTCCTTCACCAGGTCCATGTCGATGGCCATCTGCGCGCCCGAGTAGCCGACGTTGAGAGCGAATCGCATGGTGCCTCCGTATCGGATCAACCGCGGCCGCGGGCCTGCTCGACCGCCAGACCGACCTCCTGCCCGTAGGAGATCTCGAGCGTGTGCCCGTCCGGATCGCGGATGAGCGCCCAGTAGCCGACGGGATATCCCGAATCCGACGGGCCCACGACCACTCGCCCCTCCGCCCGCGCCAAGGCGCAGAGACGATCCACCTCCTCGCGACTCTCGCAGCCGACGCCGAGGTGCGCCGAGGGCTCCAACGGGTGCTCGACGGCCGGCTCCTCCAGGAGAACGAGAACGAACGGGCGCGTCTTGTCGCTCACCCATGCGATCCCGGCACCCGAGGAGTCGGTGCGCCGGTGCACCACTTCCATGCGGGCATACTTCGCATAGAAGGCGAGGCTGTCCTCGAGACGACAGACGGGGAGCGCCACGTGTGTGAGCCCGAGATCGTGCATCTGCGATCCGGCGGGCCCCTCGGCTCGGCTGCCGAGGGCCATCCGGCCCTGGGACCGCAGCTTCGCCGAAATGCGGGGCATTTGTCGAGGCCCGCCGGCGGTCGCGGACTGCTCGGCTGCCGACCCGCGGCTCCGCACCCAGAAACGCGAGCGGGCGAAACCGGCTTGCCGGTTCGCCCGCTCATGAGTCACCGACGGCGCGGGTGCGTAGCCGCGCTCGCCGTCAGTCGCGCGTCAATCGAGCATCCCCGGCTCGACTTCGAGGAACGCGCCGCTCGGGGATCCGATCAACTGCGAGAAGCACCGGTACACCTTGCCTCCCATGCGCTCGACGCAGCTGAGCACCGAGGTCGCGCAGGTATCGCCGACGCGAATCGTCTGCCGGACCTTCGGATGGCCATCGAGGGCAAGGAAGTTGCCATCGAACTCCTCGAATGCCGTGCCCTGGCCTTTCAGCCCGAACAGCACCCGCGCGTTGGGTCCGAGGAGGCCCGGTAGGGCGTGCTGGAAGGTGCTGCGCCTGAGCCCCTCGGCGCCGCTGCAATCGGGATCCGACATCCGCAGGCGGAAGAGGAAGCGCGGCCGCTGCGAGGTGCCCGCTTGTGTGTAGGCGCACGGCGACGGCTGCGAGGGCGGCACCGTCGCCTGATAGAGCAGGTCGTCCTGGTTGAAGATGATGTCCACCTGCTGGCTGTCCGGATCGAACGTCGCCGAGGTGAACATGATGAACTGGCCGCCCCGGGTCCTGTAGTTGTCGAGGCGATCGGCCGGATTCGCGCCGGTATCCTTCAGGCTGGTGCTGCGCACCGACAGCGGAACGATATCCGGCCCGAAGAGATCCTCGCAGCCCAGGATCGGCACGCCCTGCGTGTTGTCGTTGCAGGCGTTGGTGCAGAGATCGTCCTGGATGCTGTTGCCGTCGTCGCACTCCTCGTCACCTTCCTCGATGCTGTTCCCGCAGCAGCCTTCGCCCGGGATCGGGCAGTCGGCGGCCACCTTGCAGGGGTCGCCGCTCTGCGTACACGTGCCGATGATCTCGCACGTGGCCGAGCACGGCGGCGGGCCGTTGAGCCCGAGGCCGAGATCGCACTCCTCGCTCGGGAGATCGACGATCGTGTCGCCGCAGAAGCACACGTCGTCGTCGCGCCCGTTACACTGATCGCAGACGTCGCCGACGTCGTCGCCGTCGGAGTCCGCCTGATCGTTGTTCGGGTCATCCGGGCAGTTGTCGGCCCGGTCCGGGATGTCGTCGCCGTCCCGGTCCGGATCGACCGCGAGCGCCTGGATCGTCTCGCCGTTGAGCCCGCCCTGGTTGTCGCCGTCGAAGAAGAAGGTGACCGTGGCCGAGGACGGATTCTGATTGAAGCTACCGACGTACTGCAGCAGATCCCGGTCCGCCTGGTGGGAGGGCAGCGTCGACTGATTCGAGGCGCGAAACAGCATCGTGCCGTTCACGGGATTGGGCGGGGTGAAGGTCCCGTAGGACGACAGATCGAACGCCAGCAGGTTGCCGTTGAAGCTGCCGGTCTGCCCTTCGGGCGGGCCGTTGATGTTGCTGCTGTTGAGAAACAGCGAGTAGGAGCACGACGTGATCGAGCCGCCGACGCTGTGCCCGGTCGGGCGGCAGCGGATGATGTCCTCGTTGACGGTCGGCACGCCACCAAGCGCCGCGCCCGTGGGCAGGCTCAGCAGGACGTCGCAGTCGGTGAAGTCGGATCCCGTGAACTGCGTCACATCCTGGTTGCCGCAGGTCGAGTTCGACACCATCACGTCCACGGCGTCCCACCGGCGCGCGTCGCTCGCCCCCTTGACCGCGTCGCCGTCCATGAACAGGCGCCATTCGCCGGACGTGTAGGGAAGCGTCGTCGGATCCACCGGAATGAAGAGCGCCAAGTCCTTGGCCTTGATCGCCGACAGATCGGGAATCGAGCCGTCGGCCCCCACGCGGATGACGAGGCTGCCGTCGGGCAGCACGTCGGCGCCCTGGATGGTGGAGTTGAGGCCCGAGGCGCTGCCGTCGAAGAAGAGCGACCAGTCACACGCCGTATTGTTGAGGCCGGTGGAGATCGGATCGCAGACGATCAGATCCTCGTTGGCCGCGGCGAAGCAGCCCGGACAGTCGAGATCGTTGCTGCACGACGAGGCGTCGGACTGACACAGACTCCCGAGACATCCCTCCCCCGTATCGCAGATGGTCGCATTCGTGCCGAGAGCGACCACCATCTTCGGGTTGCCGGCGAAAGCGGGAAGGGCCGCGCTCAGGACCAGCACGGCCACGGCGACCGAAGAGCTGGCGGCTCGCATCCGTGCTATCCCCTGCCCCGTCGCTCGTCGCGCACGCCCGAGCTTCGCGTCCAATGCATCATGCCCGTTCATCGGGATCCTCCCTCTGTACTGTGTCCTGACGTGTCCTGACTGTGTCCTGCCTCCGGTCGCGCACCCACCCCGACTCTGCGGCACGTCCGCGGCCCCGCGTGGATCACGCGGCGTCCCGAATGTGCCGGGCGGAGCACTAGCCGGGCGGAGTATGGCCCGGGCGGGCTAGTCCCGTCAAGAGAAAATGAGATCAGCACGAAGGCACAATCAACCGCGGGGAGGCGCGCCCCGAGGCCGGGTCGAACACCCCAGCATGGCGCAGCGCGTCGGCGGTGGGTCGGTCATGCCAGGGGTCAGCCGGCGGGGCTGCCCTCTCCCCCGCTTCCGGCGTCGCGGGCCGGCCACTCCTCGGGTGTGAGGGTGCGAAGGGAAAGCGCGTGGATATCAGTCCCGACGGCGTCACCCAGGGCTTCGTAAACGGCGCGCTGCCGGCTCAGCAGATCACGGCCCCGGAAGGCGGCCGAGACCAGCACGACCCTGAGATGGCTACCCCCCGCTACAGCCCCCATGTGCCCCAGATGAGCAGCGCTGCGGTCGTCGATCTCGAGATGCTCGGGTGCGAAGCGGCGCTCGAGGAGAGCTTTCACTCGGTCGATACGGCCCATGTAGGTCAGCATAGGGACGCTGCTCGCAAGGGGGCAACCGGGTCCGCGTGTGTGCCCCGGATGATGGCTTTGGCGCCGGCGGGCGACCTCTCGCGCTGCTCCAGCTGCGAACAAACGTCATAAAATAATGCACTGTATCCCGGCGAACCACCTTGATTGTCTATTTCGCCCTGCTTGATTGTCTATTTCGCCCTGGAGTAGACTTCGCCCCGCTCCCGACTTCGCCGGAACCGTTTCGAGCCAGCCGGGCCGTGGCCACACGAAATCGCGGCCACTCGGGCTCTCGGCCTCGAATGGAGCAGCGGCTAGCGGATGGCCGCCGGTTCGCCAGGACCGCCACGGAGGTGTTGATGATGTCCCTACAGTGGCACCGAGTCCTCTCGATCGCGTTTGCTACTCTCACCCTGCTGTCGCTGGCGCCGCGGGACGCCACGGCCCTCAGTAACCCGAATGACTTCTGCACGGGAAACCCGTGCATCATCTCGAGCAACAAGACCATCGACAACCTGGCGGTCGTCGACTTCGGCACGCGCGCGGTGATCGTGCAGGCCGAGCTCAGCGTCGGCACGGGCTCCGCCACCGTCCGCGCGGGCTCGTTCTCCGTGCCGCAACCGGGCCGACTGCGGGGCCTGGGCACGACCGCAGTTGCCGGCGGCTCCCTCACGGTCCAGACCACCGGCGACATCACGATCGACAGCCTCTTCAGCCTCGGCGCGGCCCGCTTCAACGGCCAATCCGGCGGCGGCCTGAACCTCATCTCGTCGGCAGGATCGGTCCGCGGGCAGGGTAACTTCTTCATGGAGAATACCGTGGACGCCGGCTACGGCGGCGCCTTGTTCGTCAGCGCGGCGGGTGAGATCAATCTCACCGGCGACATCTCGGCTCGGGGTGGTCTGATGGGTGACGGCGGCAGCCTCGACGCCTTCGCCGGCGGCGACGTCCGCTTGACCGGGTTCATCAACATCAACGGCGGCGGCGGCGGCGCGGGTTTCATGACCGTCTCCGCCGGCGGTCTGGTGACCCTGGGGCCGATCGACGCCGACGGTCGCGCGGAGGGTTCCGAAGGCGGCTACCTGGACGTGTCGGCCATCGGGCCGGTCACCTTCGGCGGGCGCGTGAACGCCCGGGGCGGGCAGAATATCGGCTTCTGCGGCGACGGCGGCACGATCGAGGTGGTGACCGACGGGAACATCTCCATCAATGCGGCCGTCAAGCTCAACGGCGAGATTCCCGATTGTTGCGGCGGCACGCTCACCCTCGAGGGCAACGACGTGACGGTCGGCGGCGTCACCGAGCTGATCGGCCTCGGCGAGTTCGGCTGCGGCGGGATTGCCGAGATCTTCGCCACTGGTGACATCACCGTCAACCAGAAGATGACGCTCAACGGCGGCGACGGGGGCTCCGGGGACCTCCTGTTCTCCGCCGAGGGAAACATCGACATTCTCGCCCCCATCGAGAACTACTCCCGCAATCAATACGGCTTCGGCTCCGCCGCCACGGAGTTCGAGTCGCTGGGCGGCACCGTGCGCATCACCAACCTCGTCGATGTCAGCGGTGGGGCGTTGGGCTTCGGCGGCGATCTCCAGGTATACGCCTGCGGTATCACGGTCGAGCCAGGGGGGAATCTGCGCGCGGGGGCGGATTTCGGCCTGATCGGGCTCACGGCCAGCGACTCGATGACGCTGCGGGGGCAGTTCTTCGCCGGACCGAACAATGCCGCGATCGAGGTCGTCTACGGAACCCGGGCGGCCCCGCCCAACATCGGCAGCGCCACCTTCAACATCCCCCCGTCTCTCACCCTCGACCCGTTCCTGCCGCCGTGCGTCCTCTGCCTCAGCAACGCCGAGTGCGCCGACGGGAACCTGTGCACGGACGACGTCTGCGTGCCCGCCACCGGCTGCTCCAACCCACCGAACACGGCTCCGTGCACCGACGGCAATGGCTGCACCCTCGGCGACGTGTGTGGCGGCGGCAGCTGCACACCCGGCGCGCCACGGAACTGCGCCGATGGCAACACCTGCACGCAGGACCTCTGCAATCCGGCGAACGGCCTCTGCCAGAACCCGGCGGTGCCGGCGGGCACCGGCTGCAACGACGCCAACAACTGCACGCAGACCGACCAGTGCAACGCCAGCGGAACGTGCGTGGGCTCGAACCCCGTGGTCTGTCCGCCGGGCGGTCAATGCGAGAACCCCGGCACCTGCAGTCCGGCCACGGGAGTGTGCTCGGCACCGGTGCCCAAACCCTCGGGTGCGGTGTGTAACGACGGGAATGCCTGCTCGCTCAACGATCGCTGCAACGGCGCCGGCGCATGCGCGGGGACGAGCTCCGTCGTGTGCGTGCCGCAGAGCCAGTGCCACGATGCCGGGGTGTGCAACCCGGGCACGGGGATATGCTCCAATCCGCCGAAGGCCACGGGCGCACCGTGCGACGACGACGATGTGTGCACGTCGCCTGACGCATGCAACAGCGGCTCGTGCACCGGGCCGCTCGTCTCGGGCTGCATCGACGCAGACGGCGATGGCGTGCCGGACGATCAAGATCAGTGCGTAGCGCTCGACTGGAACTCGCCCCCCGGCTCGCCACCGGACCAGAACCCAGTCGGGTTCTCGCTGGGGCTGCAGGGCTTGTCAGCCGCGGCGGGCGAGCAGATCGTCGTGGTCAAGGGGTACTTCAACCTCGCGACCTCTCTCCTGCCCGTTGATCCGGCTGCGAACGGGACGCACCTCTACATCGAGCAGCTCGGCGGCTTTCCGACGCCGTCCGGTGGTCGCGCCTACGAGGTGAACATCCCCGGCGGGCTGGTGGGCAGCTCCCCCTGCGATGCACGCGACGGATGGAAGCGGATCGTGCGCCCGACCAAGACGATCTGGAAGTACGTCAACCGATCAGGCGCGCTGCCCCCGGCGTGCGTGCCCGGGTCCGCGAAGGGCGTGACCTCGCTGCAGGTGAAGGACATGCGCCTCTTGAGCAAGGCCGCCTATCAGCTCATCGTACGTGCGCGGAACACCGCGCTCGATCTGACGCCGCGTATCCCCATCACGCGCGTGCGCACGAGCCTCGCGCTCGGCGCACAGCCGGCCCCAGGGGTCGCGAGCGAGCAAGCGGAGGCGGGTCAGTGCACCGAGAGCGTCTTCGAGGGAACGCCGGTGCGCTCGGGATTGCCGCGCCCGTTCTGCAAGCCCGTGGTGCGAAACGGCACGCTGGCGACGATCACCTGCAAGGGGCTCTGATCGGGCCGACTCCGCGCGCCGCTCACGCGGGGTCGGCCTCCCAGATCATGCCGTGCTCCGGATCGCCGTCGAGGAGTGCGCCCGGGCTCCGCTTGTCGATGTGCCCGATGAGTCCCCGGTAGACACCGTAGCCCACCAGCTCGCGCAGCCGCGGCGAGAATCGGCGCACGGCCTCTCGCGGCAGGCCGAGCTGCTGGTTCTCCTGCTGGCGAACGAACCCGGCGCAGTAGTTCATGGCGACGGCGACGCGCCGTTCGGCGGTCTGATTCGCGCCGCCGCCGTGCCACAGGCTGCCGTGATAGACGAGCACGCTCCCGCGGCGCATCTCGACACCTCGGCTGTCGTAGTGCGTGCCGTAGATGGGCGAGTGATCGGCGCGGTGCGATCCCGGGATCACGCGGGTTCCTCCGTTCTGCGCGGTGAAATCCGTGAGCGCCCAGATCGTATTGCACACCAGCGGCGCATGCGGCTTGTCCAGCGGGATCAGCTGGTCGTCGGCATGGATCGGCTGCGGGATCTCTCCGGAAAGAATGCTCACCGACGACAGCGACGAGATGAGACAGCCGGGATCGAGCACACCGTCGACCAGCGGTAGCACGTTCTCGTGGACGGGCACGCGCTCCCACAACGATCCGTGCAGCAGCAGATTGTAGATGCGTACGGTCCGCGTTCCCTCGAATCGATTGTGTGCCGGAACGATCGCCAGATCGCGCTCTAGCCGAATCAGGTCATCCGCGAGCGCGTCGATGAGCTCCGGCTCTATGGCGTTCTCCACGATGGTGTAGCCGTCGACGGAGATGCGATCGAGATGTCGGCTGAGCGCCGCCGCGTCGAGCATACGGACCTCCTTGCCCCGGCGCCGTACGGGACTCTGAAAGCGACGGGGATTACCCTACCTAGAGGCACTTTCCACAGAATCTTCCACTGCGCTGCTGCACGAGTCAACGTCTGGCCAGAATGGGGCAGATGGGCGGCGGTGACGCCCGGACGTGTTCCGGCGCGGCGGCGGTTCATTTCTTCTTGACGTCGATGTTCTCATGTGGCACTGCTCCGTGAAGTAACGTACCAGCGAAGACGCCGCCGCAGCTTCTTCGGCTCCGGCGGCGCGATGGAGGGGTCGCAGGGTCTTGGGTCGAAGACGCCCATAGCGTCGAATTCTCCAAGTGGAAGCGCCGCGGCTGACGCATCGGCCACGGCCGGAATGGTTACGTGGGAGGAGGGGTACGATGGAGAAGCGTGGATGCCTATCCGGGCCACAGGCCGGTGGGGGGGAGGAGAGAGCGGGCTCGGGAGCGGTGCCCATCTGGCACAGCAGGCTCTACTTGCGGCGCCGGACCCAGGAGATCGCGTCGCGGCTCGCGCACGAGCGCTGGCGACGGCTGGCGGATGGGACGTTCTTCCGCGAGACGCGAGCGCTCGCCGATCACCTGCTCAAGCTCTGTGAGACGGCCGAGCTGGTGCTGTGCCGGCGCGGCGGCGACATAGCCGGCGATCTCGAGCGTATCGCCGACCTCCAGTTCATCGTCACCTCCCTCGACGCGGAGATCGCCCCCGGCGCCGGCGCCGAGCGGCTCGAGGAGCTCCGGAACTATCTCGAAGCGATGGTCCTCGCGATCGAGGTGGCCCGGGTAGCCGACCGAATCGGCGTGCGCGCGCGGTCCGTGCAAGCGTAGCGGGCCGAGCGACTGGTCCGGAGGCCCGCTCCCGCTTGGGGAGCTAGCACGCGCCCGTCACGAACACGTCGTCGCACAGCGCCAGGACGAGGCAGTCCTCGGCTGGCGTCGTCCCCTGCCGGAACGAGCCCGTCACCAGACACCGCGAGCGGCCGCGCCGGTCGAGGACGGCGCCGACCGCCTCTGCCGGGCTGCGGAGAAAATTGAAGCACGCGTAGACGTGAGCGCCGCGAAGGCCGCGGAGCTTGAAAGTGCGGTGCGTCTCGCGTCGGTCGAACGTGAGGCAGAAGAGACTCTCGGCCGCCCCGCCGCTGTTGCTGAGCGCGAGGGCGCGGGCGCGCTCGCTTCGCGCCGTCGCCGGCGCTTCCAGGGTGCGTCCGTGGAGCATCTGCAGGCTGGCAACCAGCCGCTCGGGTCCGTCGGCACGCGCAAGGGCGCTCATGCCGAGGCAGCTCGAAAGGACCGCCACGAGGGCAAACGCATGCATGGTCGAGGCTATCCGTTGTGCCGTGCGCCCGGGTGGTGAGTCAAGGTGCGAACGTGCGTTGCCCCGACGCGCGGTGTCGCCCCGGCTTGCATGGCTGCACAGATCGCGCGGATCCCGCAGCGCTGCACGCAGCGACGCCCTGCGCCGTCGTCAGCGCCGTCGTCGCGCTACGGAGCTTGCGGTGCCGTGGGCACCGGACGATGAGTAGGCGGACGGCTGACACGCGAGTCGCCGTCGTGCAGCCGCGCTCGATCGACTGCCGCACCGCCTCGTTCCGCACAGCAATCCCCGCGGGCATGGGCAGGATTGCCGGCGCCGGCGCCGTGCCTGCCCCGCCAGCCACGGCCTGGCATCCTAATTGAACTTGCATGAGCCGCCGTCCACGCGCCGCTCGATGGCCGTGACGTATCGCGCGGCCAGCCGCGCCAGACACCGCGCCGGCGGGTGACGAAGAAAGGATCGCCCATGGTCATCGACAACAAGACCTTCACCGAGCTCGCGGTGCACCTGCGCATGGCCTCCGACGCCATCCTGACCACCGCCCGCAATCTGACCGCGCTCGGCACCAACGACGGGACGACGCCCGAAGCCGCCTGGGGAGGCACGATCGACAGCATGCTCTCCCTCAGCAATCAGCTCGGCGTCCTCGACCGGCTCCTGTACGCCGTTCTCGACGCCAACCGCGATCAGGTGCCGGTGGTGTCCTCCGACGATCCCCTGCTCTGCTAGTCCGCCGGCGGGCGGGCAGGCCCACCTCTCAGAACTGATACGTCAGCCGCAGGCCGGTCTCCGAACGCGCGCGGTTGAGGCCGCCGAGCCCCCAGGTCGAGAAGATCGGTTGGGTGGGCGCGTCGCCGGTCAGGTTCATGAGATAGCGCTGGCTCAGGTTGATGACGACGCTCGGCGTGACGAAGTAGTCGACCGACCAGAACGCGGCACTGTCGAACTTGTTCACCGGGTCGAGCACCCAGCCGGCCACGGGCACCACCGAGCCGCCGCGGTAGAAGGTGAAGGTCGCCAACGTGATGATGCTCTCCCAGTCCCGGATCTTGTCCCGAAAGGACACGGATTTCGGCCGCGCCACCGACGGCAGATCGAGCCCACCCGTCAGGCACGACTGCCCGTCGATGCCGAAGTTGCGGTCGACGAAATCGGGACAGGTGGGGTTGCCGATCAGATGATGCCAGAAGAACTGGCCGGTGAAGAAGAACGTGCTCTTGCGATTGAGCGGGCGGAGCCAGACGAAGCGGTCGACGGCGAGCATGCCCTTCCACATGTTCTTGCGCGTCACGCCCGGCAAGAAGTCGTCGAGCACCGTCCGCTTGCCGCGATCGAAGAACGGGATGCCGAAATCGAGGACCGTCTCCAGGCGTACGACGGCCTGGGTGTATTTCTCATCGGAGTAGTTGGCCGAGAAGCCCGCGGTATGGATGTGGGGGGCGATGAACTCGGCGGGCAAGATGCCCTGACGGAGGAGCTCGTCACTGCGGCTGGAGTTCGGATCCAGGTTCGGATTCTTCCGGTTGAAGATCGGCAGGGCCTGCACCGGGGCGTAGTTCGTGCCGTCGTCCCCGCCCCATCGCTGCCACAGGTACGTCAGCGCGAACTCGATGCCCTGGGGCGTGAAGGCGTGAAAGCGCGCCCCGATCTGGCTGTTGCTCGCCGGATCGAACTGCTCGTAGTCGCCGCGCTCGAACAACTTGGTCCCGTTCATCAGGCGCGTGCACCGGCCGGACCCTGTGCGGGGATTGATGGCGACCTCCGAGATCGCGCACGGCCCGTACTCGAAGGCGCCGTCGGCAGGGTTGGTGAGGGGGTCGTAGATCTGCAAGCCCCAGGGGCGCGGTAGAAACGCCACCTTCGCCGGGCGCCAGTCGCCGGGATTCCAGTACAGCTCCACGAACGACTGCGTGAGGGGACCGAGGCTTCCCAGGTCGTAGAGCGCCTTCAGCATCCAGAATGGGCGGCGGATGTCGTCCCATCCGAAGGCGGGCGGGGGAACCTCGAACGCCAGATGCCAGGTCAGATCGAGGGTGTTGACGCGGTCGAGCATACGGAAGTTGTCCGACTCGCCCCAGACGACCTGCTGGCGGCCGATGCGCAGGCTCAGCGGAATCTTCCTGAGCTTGAGGTCGAGGTACGCCTCGCGCAGTTGATTGTCGAACTTGTACGCGTCGCGCTCGCCCTGCGTGAGCCCATCGAGCGTGAGAAACCGCCGCGGCACGCCGGCCCCATCGAAGAGCTCGCGCACGTTCGTGCCGCGCGCGTCGGTTCGTGGAACGAAGTTCGGCGTGAAGTCGTAGATGCTGTCGTAGGAGAATCGGTACAGGAAGAAGAGCTTCGATCGCCGAACCCCCGGGACGCGGAAGCGCCCGAGGAACGTCCCCTGTTCCACCAGATCCCAGTCGAGTCGCGCGCGGAAGGTGTTCCGCTGCTGCACGAACATATAAGTCTGGACGTCGGGGTGCCGCACGAGGTTCTGCGTCTGCACGTTGCCGGAGAGCTCGAGGCGGCCGAGACCCAGTCCGTCGAGACGAATGGTGGCGTCGGCGGGCTGCGCGAGCGTCACGGCGAGGACGGCGACGAGCGCGCGCGCCAGCCGGCTGCCGCAGCGATCGGGACGAGCATCCGATCGCCACGTGCGCGGACGAGATCTTCCGAGCGGCCTGCGCCCGCGTCGCGTGTCGCCGTCCATGGAGGTCGATGCCGTCGTGTCCCGCTCCCCGCGTGGTCGAGGAGGCATCGATATCCAAGGAGCGCCCGTCTGGCAATGAAAAGGGCTCTCGCGGACTCCGGCGCTCCGCACCCTGGATTCCGCACCTCGATCCGAAGGGCGTCCAATCACAACTCCGAAGGAGGCGCGGTCACGCCACCAGCCGCACGATCCCCAACGATGGAGTGAGGCCGGCGCCCGAAAATGGACCGGGCATGCCGCTTATCGTGCGCCGATGCACTGACGGCCGCCTGACTGCGGCAAAGGCGGCCTTGCCGCATCGTGTCAGCCGGCGTTTTCACGTGCTACTACGTTGACTCGCCGCGACGGGGTCACGCATACTGGCGAGGCTTCAGCCGCGCCGCCCCCACCGGGGTCGGGTGCTCGCGGCATCAACCCATGCGCAGCTTCCGCATGCTGGCCCGCACCGTCGTGTGCGCCGTCGTGCTGCTGCACGTCCTGTCGCAACTCACCGGATCGGCCGCGGCCCAGAGCTGCGGCGACCTGATCACCGGCCACGTCACCCTGACACGCAACTTGCTCTGCGACGGCGAGCACGGTCTTCGCTTGAGCCCGGGCGCGGTGCTCGATTGCAACACCCGCGTGATCGCCCACGTGAGCAGCACGGAACCGCTCGATCGGTACGGCATTTACTTCGACGGCGCGGACGACGCCGAGGCGAAAGACTGCGTGGTCGAGGGTTTCGAGGTCGGCATCCGCGTGACCGACGCCGCCGGCGCCATCGTCCGTGGCGTCGTCACCCGGAAGAACAAGCGTTACGGCATCGAGATCACCCAGGGCTCCCGCGAAGCCCTGATCGTCGGCACGACCGTCGCGGGCAACGGTGACGAGGCATTCACGTCTCGGGGTCGGCACAGCCCACCGAGCACTGGATCGCCGGCAACACGGTCACCGGCAACGGGCTCACCGGCAACGGGGGCGAAGGGATCTATCTGCTGCACACGCACGGCAACACCGTCCTCGGGAACACGGTGCGGGACAACGACAAGGCGGGGATCTACGTCAAGGCGTCCGACGACAACCGCATCGAAGGCAACATTCTCGTTCGCAACCCGCTGCAGCTCGTCTTCGACGCGCGCCGGAACCTCGTGATCGGCAACACGATCCGTGACGCGCCGTCCTCCGCGCTGCTGGTCACCGGCGACGACAACACGATCCGGGAGAACGGCATCAGCGGCGCCGAGTTCGCCGGGATTCGAGTCGCCGCCGATGCTGCCGCTGACCCCGGTACCGACGGGCAACCCGGACGCCGCAACATGCTCGTGTGCAACCAGGTGACCGACAATCCGATCGGCGCGCTGTTCGATGCCGCGGCCACGCCGAACACCGTCAACGACAACGAAATCGCCGGTAACGCAGTGTTCGGCATCGATGCGAGCGCGGTGGAGCCGTCCGATCCGCCCATCGACGCGACCCGAAACTGGTGGGGATGTCCGGGCGGTCCGGGCACGTTAGGGTGCGACGGCTTCGCCGGGAACGTGGACGTGTCGATGCCCGTGGCCGTCGCGCCGTCCGATCGCGATGACGATGGCAGCGGCGATGGCTGTGACAGTTGTACCGACAGCGACGGGGATGGCTTCGCCGACCCGGGCTTCCCTGCCTCCACCTGCGACATCGACAACTGCCCCGAGGAGCCGAACGCTCCGCAATCCGATGACGCTCCGCAATCCGATGCCGACGAGGACGACGTCGGCGACGCCTGCGACCCCTGCACGGACACCGACGGCGACGGCTTCGCCGATCCGGGCTTTCCCGCCTCCACCTGCGGCGTCGACAACTGTCCCGAGAAGCCGAACGCCGATCAGGCCGACGCCGACCGGGATGGCCTCGGCGACGCCTGCGACCCCTGCCCCGACACCGACCGGGACGGCTTCGCGGATCCGGGCTCTCCGGCCCCCACCTGCCGCCTCGACAATTGCCCCAACAATCCGAACCCCGATCAGGGCGACGCCGACGGGGATGGGGTCGGCGACGCCTGCGACCGCTGCACCGACATCGATGGCGACGGCGCGGGAGATCCCGGCTTCACCGCCTCCACGTGCCCGCTCGACAACTGCCCGGCCATGCCCAACGCCGACCAGGCCGATGCCGATGGCGACGCGTTCGGGGACGGCTGCGATCCCTGCACCGACATCGACGGGGACGGTCGTGGCGTCGGCGCGCCGGGCTTTCCGATCTCGCTGTGCCCCTCCGACAACTGCCTGGATGACCCCAACCCGAATCAGGCCGACGCCGATCGGGATGGCCGTGGAGACGTGTGCGACAGCTGCACCGACACCGACGGCGACGGTCGCGGCGATCCCGGCTTCCCAGCGTCGCTCTGCCCGCTCGATCTCTGCCCCGCCGATCCCTCGGCCGGCCAGGCCGATACCGACGGAGATGGCGTCGGCGACGCCTGCGATCGTTGCACCGACAGCGATGGCGATGGTTCGGCCGATCCGGGCTTCCCGGGCACGATCTGCCCGATAGACAACTGCCCGGCCGTCAAGAACCCGAACCAGAGCGACCTCGACGGGGATGGTACGGGGGATCGGTGCGATTCGTGCGATGATCGGGCCGATGCCGATCGCGATCGCACGGGGGACTCGTGCGATTCGTGCACCGACACCGATGGCGATGAGCGCGGCGATCCCGGCTTCCCGGCGTCCACCTGCCCCGCCGACAACTGCCCGAGCGTGAAGAACCCCGGGCAGGAGGATGCCGACGTGGACGGCCTCGGAGACCTTTGTGACCCGTGCACGGACCGCGATGGCGACGGAGTTGGCGATCCCGGCTTTGCCGACTCCAGCTGCGGCCTCGACAATTGCCCGCTGATTCCCAACGCGGAGCAGCTGGATGTCGAGGAGAACGGCACCGGAGACATCTGCGAGTGTCGCGCCGCCGCCCCCGGTCGTTGCATCGCCGGCGGCGGCTCCAAGCGCGACGATTGCCTGGTCGAGATCAACAGCGTCGGCCCGGCGCCGCTGAACCCGCAGGGCACGCGGACGAAGGGCTTACTGCGTTGCCGCGACGGTGACCCGGAGTGCGACCGCGATGCCGCCGCTGACGGCCGGTGTACCTTCGGACTGATCGTCTGCTTCGGCAATGACGACCCGCGCCTGCCACAGTGCCGCTCCGTCGAGATGGAAAGCTTCGAGGTCCGGCGCCCGCAGGCCGATCGCGCCGCAACTCCGGACGATCGTAACAACGCCGTTCGTCTCGAGGGCGCCGCCAGCAGCACCACGACCGTCTCCGACCCCGGGCTCGCGATCCGCAGGCGCGGAAAGCTCCTGACCGACGAGATCGCGGTCCCCGCCGGCCTCAATCGCTGCACGCGTCTGGTGGACGTCATCGTACCCGCGCCCCCGAGCCGGGACCGCCGGCCGGTCAGCCGCAAGCTCAAGCTGATCGGGTGGTCCGTGGATGGTCGCGAGGACGCCGACAAGCTCGTCCTCAAGTGCGACGCGGCGTCCTGAGACGCGGCATTCTTGCGCATTCGAAGCGCGACACGGAGCGCACCGGCCATGGCGGGCGCCACGGCGTCTGCGTGGGTTTCCGCAGCCCCACGCAGGCACGGACGACCCGATTCGTCGCAGCACTGCAACCCCCGGCGCAATCGCGTACGGCTGCACGAGCGGCGACACGCGGGCTGACGCCACCATCCGCCTCCGCCACCGCCTGGGACCGCGCATTGGCCGGTGCCACCGCGACGCTCCCGGTGTCGATGCGACGGTCCGTGAAGGCGCAGATCCAAGGCACATGCGCAACGCACCCCCGGTTTCGCCAGGCCAGGCATGTGCCTACGGGCCGCCGACGCCAACGCCCCGTGCGCTCGCTGTGTGGCACCGAATTTGTACCCATCGCCTCCGCGTCACCACCGGAGAAGGGCGATTCATGAAGATCGATCGTCAGGCTCTTGCCGAGCTGGCCGCACGTCTGAAGCTCACCTCGGACGCCGCCGTCAAGACATCGCATCATCTTGCCACCCTGAACTCGACCGATGCCGTCGTCGCCGGAACGGTCGAGGCGATCACCTCGCTCAACAGGGAGCTTGCCGTGATGCAGCGCATCCTGAACCACATGTGGCTGCGCTCGGTGCCCCGCCCACGCAGCAGCCGCTAGGATCCCCGCGTCACATCGCCCCCACGCTCGCGGTGCACGGCGCGATTTGCGCCATTTGCGTCATTTGCGCCATTTGACCATCGCGCGCAACGCGATATAGAACCGACCTCGCGGATCGCCTCCGGGCGGACATACTTCCGAATACGTGCGATGGCCGAAGCATTCACACGCATGGATCGATCGACCGAGGCGCAGTGGACGCACATCGCCCGCGAGCACGCGCGCAATTTTTCCCGGGTCGCCGAGCGCGTGCTCGCCGAGCTACGCTCGCTGCGGGACGTGGTGGACGGCTTCGCGGTCGATCAGCTCACCCATTCGCTGCAAACGGCCACGCGCGCCGAGCGGGACGGCGCGGACCCGGAGTTCGTCGTGGCGTCCTTGTGCCACGATATCGGCAAGGCGATCTCGGTGGTAAACGACGCCGCCATCGCCGCCGAGGTGCTACGTCCCTACGTCCGCGAGGAGCTGTATCAGGTGATCCGGACGCACCAGGATTTCCAAGGACGGCACTACTATGCGTTCATGGGCAAGGATCCCGATGCACGCGCGCAGTACCGCGATCAGCCGTGGTTCGCTCTCGCCGAGCGCTTCGCCGACGAATGGGATCAGCGTGCCTTCGATCCCGCCTACGATACCCTGCCTCTGGAACACTTCGTGCCCCTGGTGCGCGAGGTCTTCGGCCAACCCAGTCGGTTCTGAGCACCGGCCCCCTCGGCAACGGCCGGCACACTCACAGCGGGAGGACAACCGGTGAACTGGACGTTCCATAAGGTGCTCGGGGCAGTGCTGCTGGTGGCGATGGCCACCATGTCGTGCGGAGATGCCACCGAGCGCCCCCCGGAGACGAGCCCGGCGGCACCGCCGGCCACCGTCGGCACACCCGCCGCTCCGCAGGCGGTCGCGCCGACCACGACGACCATTCCCATGCTCGTCGCCTGGATCGAGGAGAACGAGCCGGAGGACGGCCCCGCACCGCTCACGGTGAAGTTCATCAGCATGGTGAAGGGAGGGGTTCCGCCCTACTCCTACAAGTGGGTCTTCGACGACGGGTCGGAGCCGAGCACCGAAGCGCATCCCGTGCACACGTTCACCGAAACCGGCCTCTTCTGGCCCGAGCTGGTGGTCACCGACACCCGCGGGGTGGAAGACGACGACACCACCGTCATCGAGGCGCGCTGACGGCCGCGCGCTCACCGATGAGATAGATCGCGCCGTCGCGCCCGGCCGTGGCGGTGTGCACCGTCCCCGCGGGCAAGATGAGCCGATCGCCGGCGCCGAGCCGGTAGTCGCGCCCGTCGATCCCAAACACGATGTCCCCCTCGATGACCCACAAGCACTCGTCGTGCTCGTGCGAGTGCGGCCGATACTCCGCGCCCGCCTCGTCCCGCCAGCGGAAGACGTCGAAGCCCTCGGCGGCGAGCCGCTGCTTGAGCACGCGCTCCAGCGGGACGTCCGTTCCCTGCCATACGATGCGCTCGAGCTTCATGATTCCGCGTCCTCCGCTTGCCCCCGGGGAGCGCCTTGGGTTACCGTACGTCGCGAGGTCGCGTGATGAGCCGTCGTCGCCCGCACCCCGTCGCCTTCGTCGTCGCCACCGTCGTGCTCGGCCTGCTGCTCCGCTCGGCGCCCACCAGCGCCACCGACACCCACTGGATGCCGGCGGGCTGGACCGACCTCGACACGCTCGAGATGTCGACGGTCGGTGCCGAGGAGGGCGAGCACTGGTTCAAGGTCTGGCTCGTGGTCATCGACGACGGCCTCTACGTCCGTCTCGGCACGAGGGCCGTCGAGCGCGTGCGCCACAACACGGCGGCGCCCTACGTCGGAATACGGATCGCCGGCCAGCAGTTCGACCGCGTCAAGCTCGTCGAGGCCCCCGGCCTCACCGAGCGTGTCGCCGCCGCCATGGCGGAGAAGTACTGGTCCGATGTTCTGATCCGGCACTTTCCCCACCCGATGACGGCTCGATTCGAGCCCGTCGCGCCCGAGTAGGCGCTCGCGCTCAATCCACCGGTCGCGAGGCGGACTCGCGGGCGAGCGTCAGGCGCCCCTCGGCTCGGGCTTCCTCGCCGACCAGCGCCCGCGTGCCGACCACGTAGAACGGCGGTCGCGTTCGCTCCAGCACGACCTCGAGCACCAGCTGCGCACCGGCTCGCACCGGGGCGTGGAAGTACACGTCGTCGGCGGCGACGAGCAGGAGGAGTGCGGTGCTCTGCTCCACGCCCGCGACGAGCATGCCCGCGGCCTGCGCCATGGCCTCGAGGATCAGCGTCGGGGGAATCGTCGGCCAGCCGCCGAGAAGCGCGTCGTTACGGGTGACGGCTTTCAGGAAGCGGGCGCTGCGACCGTCGAACGCCACCACGCGATCAATCAGCACGAACGGCACACGATGGGGCAGCTTGTGGAGCGTGAGCTGTGCCGGCGACGGTGCTGCGGACATGGCCGGGCCTCCGACGGCGGCAATATAGCTCGAAGTCCCGGATCGGCGCGATGGCGCCGTGGTCAGGCGTGCGCGGCGAGGCCCACGGTCGCGAAGCCGTGCTCCAGCGCGGGCTGGTCGCGCTCGAGGTCGGGGTCGTCGGGGCCGACGGCCAGCAAGGCCCCCACTTCTTCGACCTGGCGGGCGATGAGGGCACGGACGTCCTCACGCAACGGGTGGTAGTCCTCGGCAATGAGATGCGCGGTGGCGATGGGCTCCTCGACGACGACGCGTACCTCGCCCGGCGACACACCGCCATCCGCGCTGCCGGGCATCACGCTGCGCGTACCGTGGATGGCGACCGGCACGACGGGCAGGCCCAGGCCGACGATCGCCATGAACGGTAGATCGGCGAACGGCAGCAAGCACGTCGTCGAACCGCGGCGCCCTTCGGGAAAGAGGAGAACGGACCCGTCCGCCGTCATCCGTTCGAGCCCGGCGGCGATCGCCTCCGCCGTGTCCGCCTCGACGTCGATGCTCGCGATCCCCAGGGCGCGAAGGATCGGCCCCCAGAACGGATGGCGGGCCATCTCGTCCGTCGCCAGGAAGCGGATTCGTCCCGGGAGGGACGCCAGGAGCACGACCAGATCGACGTAGCTCTGGTGGTTGGCGACGAACACGTAGGGTCCGCGGCTCAGACGCTCGCGCCCCTGCACCGTCACCGCGACGCCGCACAGGCGCGCCAGCACCCCCGAATGGAGCTTGGCGAGATCCCAGAGGGTACCGTGATCCGGCAGGATCGGGTGCCGCTCGGGCAACAACCGGTGCAGCAGCACAGCGGCGACTCCCGAGGTCGCGAGCGCGCCACGAAACATCAATCGGTTGGCAATCGACCGCAGCTCTAGCGCAGCAGTGCGAACGGCCGTGAGTAGCGTGGCCTCGGACCCGATGAACCCGGCAGCTCGCTCCGTGTCCCGCATCGCCCCCTCCCCTCCACGTCTCCGAGCTGCACCGCACTGCCCTGCCGTGCCGTCGAGCCGGAAGATCCCCCTTCATACACGGCGATCGCCCCCTTGGACAAGGGCGTCCCTGCCCGCGACGTTCCTGGGAGGCATCCTCGGCCTGTTCCTGGCGCCCGCAGGATGGCCTATGATGCGGTCGGCGACGCGACGCAACGTCGACAGCCCGATGAAGTCCCAGGTGCTCACCGAGATCGCGGGTGTCAACATCCGCACGCTGGCCGAGCGATTCGGCACTCCCCTCTTCGTGTACGATCGCGCGGTGATCGAGCGACGGATCGCCGATCTCGAGCCGTTTCCGGTGATCCGCTACGCGCAGAAGGCCAACTCGAACCTGGCCATCCTCGCGCTCATGCGGCGCCACAGCGTCGTCATCGATGCCATCTCGGCCGGCGAGATTCACCGCGCGCTCAAGGCCGGCTATCGGCCCGCGGACATCGTCTACACGGCCGACGTCTTCGATCGCGCGAGCCTGACGATGGTGGAGCAGCTCGACATCCGGACGAACTGCGGCTCGGCGGACATGATCCGCCAGCTCGGCGCCCGCTGCCCGGGCCGTGAGATCACGCTGCGGATCAACCCGGGCTTCGGGCACGGGCACAGCCTCAAGACGAACACGGGCGGCGAGCACTCCAAGCACGGCATCTGGCACGAGGACATCGGCCGGTGTCTCGAGCTGGCCGCCGCCCATCGCCTGCGGGTCACCGGGGTGCACATGCACATCGGCTCCGGTACCGACCTCGAGCACCTCGCGCGGGTGGCGGACGCGATGGTGCGGGTCGGCATGCAGGTCGGGCCGGTGCTCGAGACGATCAGCGCCGGTGGTGGGCTGCCGATCCCGTATCGGGAGGACGAGCCCCGGGTCGACATCCGCGCCTACGCCGCCGTCTGGAGCCGCGCCAAGACACAGCTCGAGTCGGCGCTCGGGAGATCGCTCGTCCTCGAGATCGAGCCCGGTCGGTTTCTCGTCGCCGAGGCGGGTCACCTGCTGGCGGAGATCCGCGCCATCAAGCAGATGGGCAGCAACACCTTCTATCTCCTCGACGCCGGTTTCAACGACCTGGCCCGTCCCATCCTGTACGGCGCGTACCATCCCATGTCGGTCAGCCCCGCCGACGGAACGAGCGACGGACGCCACCCGGTGGTGGTCGCCGGACGGCTGTGCGAGTCCGGCGATATCTTCACGCAGCGCGAGGGCGGCATCGTCGAGACCCGCGAGCTGCCCAAGGCGAACGTCGGCGACCTGCTGGTCATTCACTGCGTCGGTGCCTACGGCTTCAGCATGGCCTCGAACTACAACTCGTCGCCGCTCGCGGCGGAGATCCTGATCTCCCGCGGGACCGCGCATCTGATCCGCGCCCGCCAGAGCCTCGACGACCTCGTGCGCGGCGAGAGCATCCCCGCTGATCTCGAGGCGCACTAGTCCCACCGGCAAGCCTCAGGCCGCCGCTGCACCTCCTTCCACGACCTGCACCACGTGCGCGCGTCCATCGCTGCTCGCCTGCACTGCATTCTTGGCTGATATCAGCAACGCGCCGCCGGCCTCGATGGTCTACCTGACGATCATCAAGAAAGAAGACGAAGCAGAAGGGCGAGTGAGCTAGTGGATTGTCCCAAACAGTTCTTGACAACGATGAGATCCCGTCGCATATAGCGTGTTGTGTTCGCACCGGCACCCGCACTCAGGCTCACGACCGAGGAGCGCGGCGAGCTGGAGAAGATCGCGTTGAAC
>Ga0187892_10000251_pt1 | contig 142213 bp, 154 predicted proteins | sample MA1701073metaG_FD_139345 | JGI IMG/M metagenome (GOLD analysis project Ga0187892, IMG submission 139345) | Bio-ooze microbial communities from a basaltic lava cave in the Kipuka Kanohina Cave System on the Island of Hawaii, USA - MA170107-3 metaG ...
CCTTCAGGTCTGCCCAAGCAGGTCTAAAGACCTGCAGCTACGTTTTTCGACGAAGGTCTAGGAAGGCACAAACGAAATGATGAGACAAGACAGGTTCACAGAAGGCGCGCAGGAAGTGCTGGCGGCTAGCCAGGAGCTGGTGCGCAAGTCGAAGCAATCGCAGTGGGACGTGGAGCACGTGCTGCTGGCGCTGCTGCAGTACGGCAAGGGCATCACTCCGGAGATATTCGCGAACCTCGGAGTCGACGCTGAGCGGCTGCGCGGGCAGGTGAACGCGGCACTGGAAAGCGCACCGAAGCTGCAGTACGACGTCGTGCAGATCTACACAACGCCGCGCACCGTGAAGATGCTGGAAGCCGCCAACGCGGAGGCTGAGCGCCTGCAGGACGAGTATGTCGGTGTGGAGCATATCCTCATCGCCATCGCCGACGAGCGCGACGGCGAGTCGGCGCGCATCCTGCAACAGAACGGCATCGACAAGGAGAAGATCTACCGCGCGCTGCAAGAGGTGCGCGGTGGCGCCCGCGTCGACAGCCCGACGGCAGAGTCGAAGTACAAGGCGCTCGAGAAGTACTCGATCGACCTGACTGAGGCTTCCCGCCAGGGCAAGCTCGACCCGGTGATCGGGCGCGACGACGAGATCCGCCGCGTGATGCAGATCCTGAACCGGCGCACGAAGAACAACCCGGTAATCATCGGGGAGGCCGGCGTCGGCAAGACCGCGATCGCCGAGGGCCTCGCGCAGAAGATCGTGGCCGGGGACGTGCCGGAGAACCTGAAGTCGAAGCGCGTGCTCGCCCTCGACATGTCTGCGATGGTCGCCGGCTCGAAGTTCCGCGGTGAGTTCGAGGAGCGCTTGAAGGCCGTGATGGACGAGATCAAGCGCGCCCGCGGCGAGGTGATCATCTTCATCGACGAGATCCACCAGGTGATGGGCGCCGGCGGCGCCGAAGGCGCGATAGACGCATCGACGATGATGAAGCCGGCGCTGTCACGAGGCGAGATGCAGTGCATCGGCGCGACGACGCTGGACGAGTACCGCACACGAATCGAGAAGGACCCGGCGCTGGAGCGGCGCTTTGCGCCGGTATACGTGGACGAGCCGTCCGAGGAGGACGCGATCGCGATTCTGAAGGGGCTGCGGCCGCGCTACGAGGGACATCACAAGGTTAAGATCACCGACGAGGCTATCGACTCGGCGGTGCGGCTGTCCGCGCGCTACATCACCGACCGCCACCTGCCTGACAAAGCGATCGACCTGATCGACGAGGCGAGCAGCAAGCACGTCATCGACGCGCAGAGCATGCCCGCCGACGTCCGCGCGCTGCAGAAGGAAGTCGAGAAGCTGGAGACGGAGCACATCGGCGCGTCCGAGCGTGAAGACTGGGAGGCAGCCGCGAATCTGAAGTCGCAACTCGACCAGAAGCGGGACGAGTTCCACGAGGCTCGCGCGGCGTGGCTCAAGGAGACCGGCCAGGACGACATGACGGTCACTGAACAGGACATCGCCGAGCTGATCGGCAAGATCACGGGCATCCCGGTCAGCCGCATGCTCGAGGAGGAGACGGAGAAGCTGCTGCACATGGAGGAGCGCCTGCACGACCGCGTGATCGGCCAGGACCGCGCCATCGAGGCGATTTCCGATGCGATCCGTCGAGCTCGCGCCGGACTGAAGGACCCGAACCGCCCGATCGGCTCGTTCGTCTTCCTCGGCCCGACAGGCGTTGGTAAGACGGAGCTAGCTCGCGCCCTCTCCGAGTTCATGTTCGACGACGAGGACGCGATGATCCGGCTCGACATGAGCGAATACCAGGAACGCCACACGGTGTCCCGCATGATCGGCTCGCCGCCCGGCTACGTTGGTTACGACGAGGGCGGCCAGCTGACCGAGGCCGTGCGGCGCCGGCCGTACCGCGTAATCCTGCTCGACGAAATCGAGAAGGCGAACCCGGAGGTGTTCAACGTCCTGCTCCAGATGCTGGACGATGGGCGCCTCACCGACGGCCACGGCCGCACCGTAGACTTCCGAAATACGGTGGTCATCATGACCTCGAACCTGGGGACGGAGGCGTTCCACAGGCCGTCGCTGGGCTTCGGGCTGCCGCAGAACAAACCGACGGACAACGAGCGAGACCGCCAGAAGAGCGACGTCGAGAAGGCGCTGCGGCAGACCTTCCGGCCGGAGCTGCTCAACCGCATCGACGAGATCATCATCTTCGACCCGCTGACGGAGGACGACCTGAAGCGCATCGTCGAGCTGCTGCTAAACGACGTCCGCGAACGATTGCAGGACAAGAAGGTCGAACTGGAGCTGACGGACGAAGCCAAGCAGGCGCTGGTCCGCGAGGGCTACGATCCCGTGTTCGGAGCGCGACCGCTACGCCGCGTGATCGAGCGGCGCATCGCCAACCCGCTCTCGAAACGCATCCTCGGCGGCGACTTTGCGGAGGGCGATACCGCGCTCGTAGGCCACGAAGACGGCAAGTACACCTTCGGCAAGAAGGCGGCTGGCCGGTCACGCAAGAAGGTAGAGGAGACGGTGGCTACGGGTTAGTCCGGAGCGAACACACACAACAAGAAGGCCAGGCGTTTCGCCTGGCCTTCTGCGTTAGTAGGGCGACGAGTGGGACTCAAACCAGGCGGCGAGTTCAGAGAGGTCACGGCGCTTGCCAGTCGCGAGATCCATCGCTAGCTCAACAACTTCTTGCCTCGACGCACCAACCCACCAGCCGTTGAGAGTCAGGAACAAAAGAGCGATGGTCATGGACATGCGTTTGTTCCCGTCTACGAACGGGTGGTCGAGCGAGACAGACCGGAGGAGCACCGCAGCCTTGTCGAAGATCGTCAGGTAGGCGGGCTCACCACCCACAGTCTGCCGCGGGAGCTCCAGGATTCCTCTCAGAACGTCGGCACCCGCAGCGCCGCCTAGCATACGCAAAACTGGGAGTGGCTCAACGTTGTCGAAAAGTTCCCTGGCAAGCTCGACCCCGAGGATCTCGACGTCTTCGAAGGTCAGATAGCGGACGGAGCCTGGCTTATTTGTCGCCAAGCTCGATGAGCGCCTCTTTGTGAGTGCGGACGATCGCGCGCGATGCACCTCGAACTGTCCGCAAAGTGCGCACGGAGACAGAGCGGCCGTTCGGAATAACCACGGCCTTTCCGGCCGTCTTCTTTGTCCGCTTCATCTTCTGCATTGCAGAACAATCTTACCCTACTTCGAAAGCCGCTCCTCAAACTCACGGAGGCGGTCTTCGAGGCGGCGCTGCATGTAGGAGGCGGTGAAGTCGCCGCGGGTGCGTTCGAGGATGCCACGCATAGCGTCTGCCGTGCGGCGGAGGCCAGCAGTGACGGCCTCGGGGTAGTCCATCGTTACGATGGCGTCGTAGATGTCGCCCATCGCCTGCAGCGACTCCTCGCAGTGCTCGATATCGCCGGCGCGCATGCGATCAAGAAGGTGGCGGCGCAGTTCGCCGATGACCTCGCCAAGGCCGTTGAGGTAGGAGGCAGGCATTACGCCGACCTCCTGGGGAGAAGGCAGCGGGCGGCCGGCTATCAGCGCCAGCGTGCAACTCGCTTCCGCGAATTCTTTCTGCGCATCGTGAACGAAGCCGGCGTAGTAGATGTCTCGGTGCTCGGCGAGATGCGTCTCCGTTTGGTCGAGATTGGCGCGCCCCTTCGCAATAAGCTGCTCCGCCTCCGCAAAGTTGCCGCGGTGGACGTTGCGGATCGCGTTGGCGGAGAGCCGGATCACCTCGCGGGTGAGGGCAAGGGCTTGCTCGCGCGCCTTGTGCTTGGCGTCGAAGGTGCCACGGATGCTGTCAGCGATGTCGGTGAGGCCATTGATGTTCATCGGTTGGCGTAATGATAGCAGCGGGGGATGGGAGTCGCCCCTACAAGTCCTTGACCGGGTCCGGGAACTCGCCTTCGCGGGCGGCATCGATCATTTTGCGGGCTTCGGTTGGCATTTCCATGCCGAACTCGTCGAACTTGCGCTCCGCCCAGCGGCCGATCTGGCGGGGGTCTTTGTAGTCCTCCAGGCGGCTGGGTTCGGCGCCGTAGTCGCGTAGCACGTCGGCATCCGTCCGCCGCACGGCGAATTTCGACATCGCGCGCTCCAGTTTCTTCGATCCGCAGTGCTTGCACTCCGCCTTCACCTCGGCAGAGGCGTTGCGGGTGAAGACGCTGTTAAGGCGGCCGCACTGCTTGCAGGTGTATTCGTAGATCGGCACGAATCCAGTATATCGGGGCGAAGGGCGCAGCAAGCGCGAAGGGCGCAGCAAGCAGCGAAGGGCGCAGCAAGCGCGAAAGGCGCAGCAATCGCGAAGGGCGCAGCAAACGCGAAGGGCGCAGCAAGCAGCGAAGGGCGCAGCAAGCGCGAAGGGCGCAGCTTGCTGCGCCCCTACAGGTCGTCGTCGGCGGCGAATGAATCGTCATCGCCGCCAGCGTCGTCGTCGGGCATTTCGCCGGACTCCATGCGCTCCAGGTCGCTGAGCATATCGCCTTCCAGCGGCTCGCCCATTTCCCGGCTCATGTTGCGTACCCACTTCGCGACTGAGCGCGGGTCGCTCTCATCGACATCACCGAGGGCCGACTCTGACATCGCATCCTCGCCGCGATGGAAGGCGACGCGAGAGAAGACGCGCGTGGCCTTCTTCGAGCCACAGTGATCGCAGGCAGCGGTCTCGGGAGCGTTGAAGCTGCGCACGAACACCGACGAGCGTTTGCGGCAGTCCGGGCAGCGGTACTCGTAGATGGGCACTACCAGCCTTCCCTCGCGCGGACTTCGGCGATCTGTTTGCGGAAGTCGCAGACCTTGAGGTAGGGACAGAAGCCGCAGTGCGGCGCGATCGTCGGCGGGAACTCGCTGACCGCGTTCATCTCGCTGGCCGTGACCAAGAGGTCCTGGCGGGCGCGGCGTTTGTCTTCTTCGCTGAACTCCATCGTCCACGTCTGGCCGTCGTCCAGGTACCAGAAGGAGGCTTTCGACACCGTCCGCTCCAGTTTCGCCTCGACGAGCAGAGCGTAGAGGTTGAGTTGCGAGGTGTCGATCTCGTCCGCGTCAGTGCCACCCTTGTAGTCGATCAAGTGCAACGTGCCGTCGGGCTCCTCATCGATGCGGTCGACGCGGCCGAAGAGCAGAAGCCCGGGCGCGATCTCGTGCTGAAAGTACGGCTCGACCATGAACGGCCGCGCTTCGAGACCCCAGGTGCGAACGAAGTTCGAGAGCTGGCGCAGCGAGTTCTCGTGGTGCACTTCAACGCCGGGAACGCGGTGGTAGCCCTCCGATAGCGCATCCCATCCCATCTGGAAGAGGTCGATAAGCTTGTCACGGCTGCGCTCGTGCTCCGGAACTTTCGAGAAGAAGTCGAAGAGTACGCGGTGGACGAGGCTGCCGGCGGTGTCGGCCGGCCGCAGGCGCGGTTTGACGCGGCTCTTTTCCTTGTCTACGTACTGATATCGGTAACGCAGGCGGCAGGTGCCGAAAACGCGCACCTTCAGGGGAGAAATGCGGTTCATTCGTTCCACATTCTAGTCGTGGTGCGCTTTGGGGCGTTTACAGTCCTGTGATATTGTGGAAGACACGGGTTATCCGTGCGGAGAGGGCAATGTCCGCTTCGAATGCCACATCAACCCAACGAACGCTGCGAGAGCGATTGAAGGCGTACCCCAAGGAGCAAGCGCTGGCAATGAGGCGCAACCTCGACGTGATCATCAATTGGCGTCCGGCGTGGAAAGACGGCGCCGAAATCCTGCTGCTGGCTTCTGCGCTGCCGCTGTATTACCTGGTGCGCGGCATTACGAACAACAGCACCGACATCAACGGCGCGGTACAGCGCGGCATCGACATCGTCCAGCTGGAGCAGGATATGGGCATCTTCTGGGAAGCGCAGATGCAGGGCTGGATACTCTCCTATCACTGGCTTGTGACGTTCTTCAACAGCTACTACCTGTACGGTCACCTGCCGATCATCGGCGCGCTGGCGGTGTGGATGTACTTCTGGCACAAGCCTCAGTACCTCCTGATGCGTAACGCCTTCTTGATTTCAGGCGCGATCGCGCTGATTTTCTATGTCAACTTTCCGACCGCACCGCCCAGGCTTCTCCCAGACCACTTCGGGTTCGTCGACACGATCTACAACCAGTACGACACCGGACGCCCAGGCACGCCGAGCTGGTTCGTCAATGACTATGCGGCGTTCCCCAGCATGCACATCGGCTGGAACCTGCTGGTCGGCATCTCAATCTGGATCGCCTCGAAGAACGCACTGATGCGGGCCTTCGCGGTCATCATGCCAATCCTCATGGCGATCGACATCGTCTTCACGGCCAATCACTACTTCATCGACATCGCCGCCGGCGTAATGGTCATGCTGATTGGTCTAGGTATCGCGGTCGGAGGACGGTACTTCGTGCAGCGCGTGGTCTCGCCGGACAGCAAGGTGGCCCGAGAGAAGGGCTGGGTTTCGTGGCTGTACTGGCTGTTCGGTGTGCCTGAGACGGTCCTTTACGGTAGACGGCCGCAGGGACAGACCGCATAATCGTTCTAACGTGACGGACAGCCGAAGAAGGAGCAGCGGTGCAGGTTAAAGGCGTCGTGTCGGCCATTCCGAGGGTCCTCTTCAGCAACGCTCCGATCGACGCACAACTGATCGTCACCCGCCGCTGCAACCTCTCGTGCGGCTACTGCACCGAGTACGACAACGTCTCTCAGCCTATCGAACTCGATATCTTGAAGCAGCGCGTCGACGCCTTGCACCGCCTTCATGCAGCGAACATCACGATGCTTGGAGGCGAGCCGCTGATGCACCCCGAAATAGCCGAGATCGTGCGCTACGCCGGGCGCAAGGCGAACGTCAGCATCGTCACGAACGGCTTCCTGCTCCGCAACGGCACGATCGAGGCGCTCAACGAGGCCGGGTTGAACAACCTGACTGTCAGCATCGACACGCTGCATGCGGACCCCACGCGCTACATCCAGAAGTCGTTCCGTTCGCTGAAGACGCGGCTGCAGCGGTTGCAGTCGCTCGCAAAGTTCGACGTGCACGTTACCGCTGTCCTCTGCGAGTCGTCGAAGGACGACTTCCAGGAACTGGTGCGAGAAGTCCAAGCGTTCGGGTTCCGGATGTCGATCAACCTGCTGCACAACGCGAAGGGTTATATCGCCGTCCAGGGGCAGCCTTACCAGGACCTGTTCGAGGACTTCTACCGCAACGGCAAGCCCTTCACGTTCCTCGATTACGAGTACGGCAAGAAGTTGCTGGCAGGCGAAACGCCGGACTGGATCTGCAAGACCGGCTCCCGCTACCTCTACATCGACGAGCACGGGACGGTGCAACTCTGCGCTTCCCAGATGGGGCGCAAAGACTTCATCAAGCAGATCGAGGACTACACCGTCGCCGACCTCAACCGCAACGCAAAGACGGCGAAGGGCTGCGAAGAAGGTTGCTCGGTAGGTTGCGCGTACCGCTGCTCACTTGTTGACAACGACAAGCCGGCGTTCGTCAGCGCGATCGTGAAGGGCGCCCTCCGCGGCACGATCTTCGACAACGGGCACCGCAAGTCGCGCGCCCCGAAGCTCCAGCCGGAGGCTGCGCTCAGCGACGATTAGTCCGGACTTACTACTACTCCTGCGGGATCAACCATGCTTATCGGGATCCAACTGGGATTTTTGGGGACGCTGAAGAGAGTTCTAGCTGGAACCGTCTTAAGTCTTTCCGTGATCGCTTGTGGCGGTGACGAGGAAGATGGGCTGTCCGGCAGCTCTACTCCGCAGCCCGAATTAACAACCCCGAGTTTGGATCCTGAAATATCGAACGCGGCTGTTTATCCACCCGATGGCATCACCCGCGAGACGATGGGATCGACCGGTCATTGGGCCGTGAATCAGGCGGAGTCGTTGGAAGTATTCACAGATTCGCACGATGCGATCATCATTGGGCGGGCGACGAGCGTGGATGTCGGCTACCCACTGGCGGGATTCATCCTGAACCACTTCGGGACGGATTCGAAGGAAACGCCGCCACCCGGCCATCCCAAAGCTGAGACCTCGGTCACACCCGACTCATCGGGCCGAATCGGTCCTGTTGGTTCGACCTACAAGATAGAAGTGATCCAGGTGATCAAGGGTGCAGGTCTGAATGCGGGCGACGTCATCGAACTGCAGCAGGCGGGAGGCGTGATCGATGGAGTTCTGCTTGAGAGTGATGAGGACCCAGTCATGAGGATAGGACCTGCATATCTCCTGTTCCTGGACAGTCACGCGAACACGAGTCTGTTCACGACCTCACCCTATGGCCGGTTCGAACAGGAAACGAGTGGCCGGCTGAGAGTCTCGAACGAGGAACTGTGGGGCGAGTTGCCCGCCGTGCGCTGCCTGAACAGCAAAGACGTTCAAGAAGCAACCGACAATGTACGGGTGGCGATCGAGAATAGTGCTGTGTCGAGCACGACCTCGACTACCTGCTAACCACTACTGCAACAAACTGTTGGCGTGATCAAAACACGCCTTCCGGACTGTACAGCCAGGCCTAGACGTGCAGCAGCGCCAAATCCGTTGCGATGCAGCAGTTGCGCCATTGCTCGACCCCGCCGACGGCTTCGCCGGCGCAATTGTTGTAGCGCCGCCGCTCGTCTAGTCACCGATCGCGTTCTCGTAGTGGTTGAGCGAAAGCAGCCTCCCGTCGGGCGCGAAATCAATGGCGATGAGGTCAACCCTGAAGCCTGCATCGGGGTCACGTTCAGCGGTGTAGACCTCCGCGACTTGCGCGAGGCGTTCAGCCTTGATTGGCGTGACCGCTTCACAGGCGCGGCCCATAGCTGAACCTCGCCGCGACTTGACCTCGACGAACGAGAGGACCTCTCCCTTCTGGGCGATGATATCGACTTCGCCGAAGGAGCGGCGATAGTTGCGCTGGAGGATGCGATAGCCGTTCGCCTCCAGGTGATGGGCGGCCAGGCGTTCGCCGAGGTCGCCAAGGGCTTTTCTTGTCACAGGGCCAGTGTAGGGGCGCAGCGCGCTGCGCCCCTACGGGGAAGTGGCACTAGAAAGGCGAACCTTGACACTGTCCGCGGCGTGGCCCCACCCCAGATCCTTACAGGATGACTCTTCGATGACTCTTCGAGTCAGTACGCCCCCTGTCGCTCAAACACCCTGCGCGGGTTGTCCACCGTCATCTGCGTGATCATCTCGTCCGAGACGCCAGCCGCCCTGAGTGCAGGGAGGACGTCATCCGGAATGTGGTTGAAGTGCCAGTTCGGGACGACATTCTTCATGAGGGCAGGTTCGGCCCAGGCGAAATGGCAGGCTGCGTCGTGAGAGAGCACCATCTGGCCTGCGTAGCCCATCCCGCACATCTTCGCGATGGTGGCCACGCGGTTGGCGGTGGGCAGGAATATATCGATACCGAAGCGGTCCATGCCGATGAAAGAGCCGCGGTCGCAGAGCTTCTTCAGGTAGCCGGTGTCCTCGGTGTCGCCGCTGTGGCCGATCACCACGCGGGAGAGATCGACACCCTCGCTATCGAAAACGTCCTGCTGCTTGAGGCCGACTTCGCTCTTCGGATGCGTGTGGGTGGAGATGGGTACGCCAGTCTTGCGGTGCGCTTTCGCCGACGCTCGCAAGATACGTTCGACGTCCGGCGTTACGCCGGGCTCATCGGTGGCGCACTTGATGATGCCGGCTTTGACGCCGGTGTCCATGATCCCGTTCGTGATGTCGCCAGCGAAGAGGTCAGCGATGAACTCGATGCTGCGCCCGCTCTGAGCGCTGAAGTAGTGCGGGACTTCCCAGTAGATGCCGGTCGCGACGATCACATTGAGAGCATTGCCGCTACGTTTGACAACATCTTTGACGAACGGGATATCGCGCCAGTCGGCGACGGTCAGGTCAACGAGAGTCTTCACGCCTCGCTGGGCGGCGTCCTTGAGCTTCTGGGCAGCGGCATCAGCCTCCGCGGCGCGGTCAAAGACGGGAAAGTTTTCTTTGACGCCGGGCGAGTGCACGATGATGTGCTCGTGCATGAGAGTGAAGCCGAGATCCTTGGTGTCGACGGGACCGGTGACGGTATTAACGGTGGGCATACGTGATTCTCCTCGCGACTCGGAATGCGCGCCCGATTATACGGCAGGCGCAGTGAGTGGAACGTAGGCGGCAGGCGGAGGCAGCATCACAGCGTCGGACGGCACCGGTTCTTCAAACAGACCGAGCTGGCGCTGGAAGAACTCCTTCACGGGTGAGAAGGACCGTCTGTGGAAGTCGCAAGGGCCCAGCTCGAAGATCGCGCTGACATGTTCCGGCGTGTAGTAACCCTTGTTGTGCTCAAAACCATACCCCGGGAAGTCAGCATCCCGCTCAGCCATAAGCCTGTCTCGAGCGACCTTGGCGATGATTGAAGCTGCGGCAATCGAAAGCGATAGCCCGTCGCCGCCGATGATGTTGGTCTGAGGGAGCTTGCAGGCGTGGAGCGGGAAGGCGTCGGTGAGGATGTGCTGCGGCCGGACCGGAAGGTCGCCGAGAGCGGTGAGCCAGGCCTGACGCGAGGCCTCAGCGATACCTATGCGATCAATGGTTTCGACGGAGACAAATCCTATCGCGGCCGCGACGGCGTTCTCCCAGATCAGCGGAGCGATCTCTTCCCGCTGCTCATGGGTCAGCTGCTTGCTGTCGTTGACGTGCTTGAGAAAGCGGAAGCGGCCCACGGCACGCTGGCCCACCGGGAGGATCACCGCACCCGCTGCCACAGGACCGGCAAGGGGTCCCCGCCCCACTTCGTCGACGCCGGCGACGAGGGTCACGTCTTCGCTCCAGACGGTCTTCTCGATGCGGAACGACGGGCGCTTCGGCATGGCGGGTTGAGTTCATGCTAGGTTTGCCCGACGAGACCGGTCAAGACGCTATGGCGCACGGTTGTGAACAAATCCGCTTCGCGGCAAACAGGCGAACATGGAACATGCAAACATGGTGGCGTATTGTTTGCTTGTTGCATGTTTTGGTGACCGGAGGGAACTATGCCTATCGTGAGAATTGAGATGTGGACGGGGCGGACGGAGGCTCAAAAGAAGGAACTAACGCGCGTTATCACGGACGCGATGGTGAACATCGCCCATACCACGCCCGAGGCGACGATCATCGTCTTTGAGGACATCGACAAGGAGAACTGGGGCCAAAGCGGGAAACTCGCGTCTGAGGATTGACGTATCTCCTGTAACCGTTATCACCCAAACGGCGTCAAATTCTTTAGATTTGGGTCGCCTGTGTGCGTGCTATAATCAATGGTAAGAACGGGCAGGCACAAACGCGCCTTCCGGGGACCCGAGAGAGTTGTAAATGTACGGACGTTGGCTGCGCAACAGCTTTATTTATCTCCTGATTCTTGTCGCCATCGTGGCGATTGTTTTTGCCGTGCTTCAGGCCGGCAACGACGGCGCCACGAAGCAGACCGTTGACGACTTCGTAAGGAGCGCGCAGGACGGCGAGATCACAAAGGTCGATGTCGACGGCCAGGACATCACTTACAAGCTGGAAGGCGAAGACACCGACTACACCACCAAGCTCGAAGAGGGCGACACCGTCCGCAGCGTTCTGGTGGACGCCGGTGTAAAGCCGGGCACGGCCAACTTCCCCGATATCGAAATCAAGGGCCGGAGCGCATGGGACACCGCGCTGGGCCTGATGATCACCTTCCTGCCAATCCTGATCATCGTGGGCTTCCTGTTCTTCTTCCTGCGCCAGGCGCAGGGGTCCAACAACCAGGCACTCAACTTCGGCAAGAGCCGCGCGCGAATGTTCAGCGGCAGCCGGCCCAGCGTCACCTTCCTGGACGTCGCCGGCGTTGAAGAGGCGAAGGACGAGCTGAAGGAAGTCGTCGAGTTTCTGAAATACCCAGAGAAGTTCGCCGCGCTAGGGGCGCGGATACCGAAGGGCGTGCTGCTGGTCGGGCCTCCCGGCACAGGCAAGACGCTTCTCGCGAAGGCAGTAGCCGGCGAGGCAGGTGTACCGTTCTTCTCTATCTCGGGTTCTGAGTTCGTCGAGATGTTCGTCGGTGTCGGCGCCAGCCGCGTCCGTGACCTCTTCGACCAGGCCAAGCGAAACTCACCGTGTATCGTCTTCGTGGACGAGATCGATGCAGTCGGCCGCCACCGTGGCGCCGGCCTCGGCGGAAGCCACGACGAGCGCGAGCAAACACTGAACCAGATCCTCGTGGAGATGGACGGCTTCGACACGAACACCAATGTGATCGTTGTCGCCGCGACCAACCGGCCCGACATCCTTGACCCGGCGCTACTACGACCGGGCCGCTTCGACCGCCAGGTCGTCCTCGACCGGCCGGACATCAAGGGCCGCAAGGCGATCCTGGACGTGCACGCGAAGGGCAAGCCGCTGGACACGGCAGTTAACCTGGAGGTCGTCGCCAAGCAAACACCAGGTTTCTCCGGCGCTGACCTCGCTAACCTTGTAAACGAGGCCGCGATCCTCGCCGCGCGCCGGGGTAAGAAGAAGATCACGATGCCGGAGCTGGACGAGGCCGTGGACCGCGTCATCGCCGGTCCGGAACGCAAGAGCCGCGTGATCAGCAAGCGTGAGCGCGAGATCATCGCGCACCACGAGGCCGGCCACGCACTGGTCGGCTACATCCTTCCCCAAGCCGACCCGCCGTACAAGATCAGCATCGTGTCCCGCGGGATGGCCGGCGGATTCACCCGCTTCCTGCCGGAAGAAGACCGGCACCTCTACTCGCGCTCGCAGTTCCAAGACATGCTGGCGGCGATGCTTGCCGGTCTTGTGGCGGAAGAGTTGGGGTTCGAGGAGTCGACCACCGGGCCATCCGACGACCTGCAGCGCGCTACGAGCATCGCCCGGCAGATGGTGACGCAGTGGGGCATGAGCGAACGGCTGGGGCCGCGGACGTTCGGGCGCAAGGAAGAGATGGTTTTCCTGGGCCGTGAGATCTCCGAGTCCCGCAACTACTCCGAGAAGGTGGCGGAGGAGATCGACGAGGAAGTCCGCCAGATCATCGACAAGGCTTACCACGCGGCCAAGAAGGTGATCACTGAGCACAAGGACAAGCTGGACGGCATCGTCAAGGCGCTGCTTGAGGAGGAGACGATCGAGGGCGATAACCTCACGGCGATCCTCACCGGCCAGGCGCCGCCACCAAAGCCGACGGACTCCGGCACGCCTTCCGATGCCTCAGAACCGTCACAGGAGCCTCAGAAGCCCGTCTCGCCGCCGAAGCCGGGCCTGGCCTGGGACACGCCTTCCAGCCTCGATCACGGCGTCGAGTAGACAGTCCGAGGGCCGCGAAGCTACAATCGTTCCTTGTGGCGTCCGTGCGCGGGCGTCGTTTGTTGATAACTAACCTCGCCTAACGCGAGGACCGGAGGGATCCCATTTACGCGATAGTCCGCAGCGGCGGAAGACAATACAGGGTCGAGCCTGACCAGGCCTTCGACGTAGACCTGCTGGAGGCCGAGGTGGGCTCCAAGGTCGACCTCGGCGTACTGATGCTCGGCGGGAACGGCGATACACAGATCGGTACCCCACTGGTTGACGGTGCCAAAGTCGTCGCCGAAGTCATCGAGCACCTGCGCGCGGACAAGATCCGCATCATGAAGTACAAGAACAAGACCCGCCGCCGGCAGCGAATGGGTCACCGCCAGGACCTCACGCGACTCCAGGTGAAAGAGATCGTCGGCGCAGGGGGCGTCGTATCAAAGGTAGAGAAGCCGAAGCGCCAGAAGAAAGCAGAACCGCAGCCGGAGCCTGAGCCGGAAGCGTCCGTCAAGGCAGCTACCGAGGCTCCCGTGGAGGAGACGCCGAAGCCTCGCCGCGCTCGCGCCCCGAAGGTGGCGGCAGAACCAGCAGCCGAAGCGGAAGCCAAATCTGAAGCTTCGGTAGAGGTTGAAGGCGAGGACCAGCCTGCACCGAAGCCGCGTGCTCGCCGGTCGAAGGCGAAGGCGGAAGAGGCCGAAGGAGAATAAGAGATGGCACATAAAAAGAGCGGCGGCAGCGCCAAGAACGGCCGCGATTCACACGGGCAAAGGCTCGGCGTGAAGCGGTACGACGGCGAAGTCGTCCGCCCGGGCACGATCATCGTGCGCCAGCGCGGGACGAAGATTCACCCCGGGCTGAACGTCGGCATGGGGCGGGATTACACGATCTTCTCGATGATCGACGGCAAGGTGAAGTTCAGCCCGTTCGCAAAGGACGGGCGCAAGAAAGTAAGCGTACTCGCTGGCGAATAGTCAGCAGACAAAGGAAGACATGAAGGCGAAGATCCATCCGGAATACGTAACAGCGACAGTGCACTGCTCCTGCGGTAACCGCTGGGAGACTCGCGCGACCAAGCCCGATCTGAAGGTGGAGGTGTGCAGCAACTGTCATCCCTTCTTCACGGGCGAGCAGCGCATCGTTGACACGGCGGGGCGCGTTGAGCGCTTCAAGCGCCGCTACGGCATGAAGTAGAACACCAACCTGCAAACAGAAAACTGCAAACCTACGAGCGAGAGCCGTAGGTTTGTTGTTTTGTGGAGTCGTTGTCTAAGCTGACGTTATGGCAGAGAAGCGGATTTACTACGGGGGACAGGCGCTCATTGAAGGCGTCATGATCCGCGGCCCGAAGACGATGGCGGCGGCCTGCCGCCGCCCCGACGGAACGATCATCGTGAAGGCGGAAAGCCTGGGGGGCGTCTACTCTGGACGGGTGCGCCGCATTCCGATCGTGCGGGGTGTGATCGTGCTGTGGGAGACGCTGGCGCTGGGTGTGCGAGCTCTCATGTGGTCCTCCGCAGTGGCGCTGGGAGAAGAAGAAAGGCAGGAGCACGGCCGCGCGATGTGGGTGGTTTCGCTCAGTACCTTCGTGATAGTGGGCGGCATCTTCTTCGCCGGGCCGCTACTTCTTGCGGATTTCCTCGACGATCTTCTGCATGACCACACGCTCGTGCTTATCGTGGAGGGTGTGATCCGGCTGGCGGTGATCATCGCGTATGTCGGGCTGATCGGATTCTTGGCGGACGTGCGGCGCGTGTACGAGTACCACGGGGCGGAACACAAGAGCATTCATGCGTTAGAGGCCGGCGATCCGCTGACCCCCGAGTTCGTGCAGCGCCACCCGACGGCGCACGTGCGCTGCGGGACAAGCTTCCTGCTGACGGTTGTGGTGGTCAGCGTGATCGTGTTCGCGGCGGTGGGGCATCCGGACCTCTGGCTCCGAGTGCTGTCACGCATCGTGCTGATCCCGGTGATCGCAGCGATCGCCTACGAACTGATCCGGCTTGGCGGCGCGTTTGAGCAGAACCCGATCACACGCATCCTGATGTGGCCGAACCTGGCGCTACAGGCGATCACGACGAAGCCGCCGGACAACGAGCAAGTGGAAGTAGCACTGCGAGCCCTACGAGAAGTGATCGAAGCAGAGGAGCCCGCCGATTCGCCGGTGCTGTCGCGGTTTAGAGAGGAGACCGCGGCGGGAAGTTAGCAGCTACTCTCCGCGTGCGCGGCGTATCGCCTGCTCGCGCTTCATTCGCTCGACTGCGGCACGGCGATGGTTCTCTGGTAGATCGGCTTCCGGAATGCCCGGCGGCGGGTGGTAATGGAAGCCATCGTCGTCATCCTTGTTCACCGCCTCAATTGCGCGCCTGGCGCTTCCCATAGGTATGTACAAGAACACCCGCGAGAACCAGGCCAGGCCCGAAACGACGTAGAGGAACCGAAAGGCGCGGTGCCAGAAGCCCTTTTTCCGCGGAAAGTCGCTCTTGTCGGCAGGACCGACCTTGGTGACGCCCAGGTCACACCTCCGCCAGCGTAAGTTCTCGGTAGAAGCATGAGCGCTCGCCGGTGTGGCAGGCGGGGCCGATCGGGTCCACGCGGACAACGACCGCGTCCGCATCGCAGTCGAAGAAGACCTTCTTCACGTTGAGGAAGTGGCCGGAAGTATCGCCCTTTTGCATGAGCTGCTGGTGCTGGCGGCTGTAGCGCCAGACCTTGCCGGTCTCCAGCGTCTTCTTGACGGCTTCGTCATTCATCCAGAAGAGTGTGAGGACATCGCCGCTGGCGTCGTCCTGGATTATCGCGGCCAGCAGGCCGTTGTCATCGTACTTGAGAGACATATGAGTAGCCTTTCGCTATGTGTGATAACAGGATAACCCCCACCCGCGCGCGGTGCTCTAGAGGCGGACGGGGACGTTATGGCCTGCCAGGTACTCTTTGACCTCGCGGATGCGGTAAGTGCCGAAGTGGAAGATGCTGGCGGCGAGGGCAGCATCGGCGTGGCCATCGGTGAGGACGTCGCGCATATGCTCAGCGTTGCCTGCGCCGCCGGAAGCGATGACAGGCACCCGCACTGCATCGGCGATGGCGCGGGTCAGAGCGATGTCGTAGCCGTCCTGCGTGCCGTCGGCGTCCATGCCGGTCACGAGAAGCTCGCCGGCGCCGAGCTCGACGCAGCGAACCGCCCACTCGACAGCGTCGAGTTCGACCGGTGTCCCGCCCCCGGAACCGCCGTAGGTGTGCACCTGGTAATGGCCGGGCGACGTCCGCCTGGCATCGATCGCGACGACGATGCACTGCGAGCCGAACTTGTGAGCGGCGTCCCGGATGAACTGCGGGTTCTCGACGCCGGCTGTATTGATCGACACTTTGTCGGCGCCTGATCCGAGCATCGCCCGTATGTCTTCGAGCGTGCGTATCCCTCCGCCGACCGTGAACGGAATGAATACCTGGTCAGCGATGCTGCGGACCATGTTGATCGCGGTGTCGCGCCGGTCCGGCGACGCCTTTATGTCGAGAAAAACGAGCTCGTCGGCACCCTCTTCGTAGTAGACGCTGGCCAGCTCAACGGGGTCGCCGGCGTCGCGCAGGTCAACGAAGCGGATGCCCTTCACGACGCGACCATCGGCAACGTCGAAGCAGGGGATTATGCGCTTAGTGAGGCCGGAACGCATGCATTTAGGGTACAGGCTAGGAGTGAGAGGTTACAGGGGCGTATTTGCAGTACGAGCATAGAGTCGCAAAGGTACGCAATTTTGCCAAACAAACTCCGGTTCTTGCCCGCTAGCCGATCCCGAGCACCGTAAACCCGATGAGCATGATGCTCATTCCCACGAGCAGCGCCACGACCAGCCGCCGAAACAACTCCGGGCTGATGCGAGAGCGGACCAGCGCACCAATGAGGACGCCGCCAACAAGGACGGGCACGCTCACGGAGGCCATCGTGAGGACATCGCCGTTAACGCGGCCCACAAGAACGAACAGCGTCAGCGTGACGATGCTTATCGGCAGGAAGTAGGACGACGGGCGGCCCACCGATGCCAGTAGCGCCGGCGCTGACGCCGCTGCCTGCGCCCGCGATCATGCGAATTGGCAGCGTATCTTCGCTTGCATCGATCGAGGGCTGGAAGTACAGGAGCGCCGTCGCTACGAGAACGAAGGTGCCGATGATCACCTCGAGCACGTCGCCGCTGACCAGTTGCAGGATCAGTACGCCAGGGCCGACGCCGACCAGGTAACCCAGGAACAGCCCCGGCAGCCGATGTGTTGCTACATGCCCGTGCACCTGGAGCAATACGAGGACGTTTACGCAAACGCTGAGGACAGCAGTGGTCGCGACGGCGGGCTTCACTTCCCAGACGATCGCAAGGAGCGGCGCGTAGATGAGCGCGAAGGCGAACCCGGTTATCGATTGCGTGACGGCGGCGACAAAGGCGATGACGGCGCCCAGGGCAACCGTTTCGGTGTCCATTAGGCCAAATGTGGCCTCTGCCAGCGGTAAGCTCAACCGCGATCCCGACGATGAGACAATGTCAGCATGGCCATCAGCATGCACGAGCGGTTCGTGGTCAAGGCACCAGTCGACACCGTCTGGGAGTTCTTGATGGACCCACGGCACGTCGTCCCTTGCATGCCCGGCGCTCACCTGGACGAAGTGGAGTCAGAGCGGGCTTTTCGAGGCAGTCTCAAGATCGCTCTCGGGCCATTCACGACTAGTTACAAGGGACGCGTCGAGTTCGCTGAGGTGGATACGGAAGCACACCGTGTGCGCATGACTGCGGAGGGCCACGAACGGGGCAGCGGAGACGCCACGGGATCGATGGTGAGCTACCTGACGGACCTCGGAGATGCGACCGAGGTGTTCGTTGATGCGAGAGTCGAAGGGACCAGCAGGCTCGTGACCCAGGGCCTGCAGCTCGGCGAGAACCTGGCGCACGAGCTGTTCGCGCAATTCGTGGCGAACGTTAAGGACCAACTGGAGCCGGTGGACCGCTCCCGGGCCCTTATCCCGCGAAAGTCATCGTCAGTTCAGGTTGTTCCTCTCGTCGCTAAAGCGGTCGCCAGGCGGTTCAGGATGAAGCGGAAGGGACGATGATGAGCGCGCCAAAGCCGACGAACAGCGTGGCGTCGAACCACTTCCGGGCAGGCCAGCGCAGTGCCTCGGGTAACCCGCCAAGGTCGGGCGCCGGGTGTCCGGGTACGGCAGCGATAGCCTGCCCTTCGTGAAGCTGCCCGCCGCGCCAGTAGCGGACCGACGGGTTCGCCCTCGCGTTGCGCAGCCAGTCGCTTCGCCGACCGAGAACCGTGGTCACCCACAGGTGGCCGCCGGGCCAGCGACTCGCCAACACGGGCGTCGTGTGCGGCTCACCGGTCTTCCGGCCCTTTGTTTCGAGAACGATGAGTCCTGCCGGTACAAGGGGCGGCCAGCCGAGCCCAGCGCGGACGCGCGGCTCCAGAAACGCATTGATGCGGCTGAGAAGGCCGGGGGACCGGGGTGCATCGCCCCTGCGTCGCTTCGCGGCAGACCTGGAACTGTGAATCGACACCTAGAACACTACGTCGCCGCGCAGCATCTGGCGGGCGATGGTGCGGCGCTGGATCTCGCCGGTGCCGTCCGGGATGCGCAGCGTGCGGGCGATACGGAAGCCCTCGTTCAAGGTGAGTTCGTTGGTGAGGCCCATGCCGCCGTGCACCTGAATCGCGCGGTCGTAGCACTCTTGCGTCTTCTCCACTGCGTACGCCTTGGCCATCGAGATCTCCTTGACGGGCAGCTTGCCCGTCTTCTGCGCGTCTTCGATGAGGGCCGCGGTCTGTAGCACCATATATTTCATGGTGTAGATGTCGATCGCCATGTCGGCGAGCATAAACTGGATCGCCTGGTACTCGCTAATCGGCGAGCCGAAGCTCATGCGCTGCTTCGAGTATTCGATGGAGCGATCGAGGGCGTATTCGCACATGCCGATGCAGTTCGCTGAAATCGAGGTGCGGCCCTCGGAGATACCGAACATAGCGATAGCGAAACCCTGGTCCTGCACTCCGACCAGGCGATCGGCTGGCACGCGGACGTCATCGAAAGTCATTGCTCCGCAGTCTCCGCCGGTGTGGCCCATGACCGGCAGCACACCGTCGAACGAGTAGCCCGGGGCGTTCGTCTCCACGAAGAAGGCGCTGATGCCGCCCTTGCGCTGCTTCACCATCTCCTCGTTGGTGACGGCGAAGACGACTGCGTAGTCGGCGTAGGGCGAATTGGTGATCCACTGCTTGCTGCCGGTGATGATCCAGTCGTCACCGTCCCTCTTTGCGCGGGTCTGGAGGCCCCACACGTCAGAACCTGCGTTGGCCTCGCTCAGCGCGAAGCAGACTGTCTTCTCGCCGCTGGAGATGCGCGGCAGGAACTCCTTGCGCACGCCGTCGCTCACGGCGATGAGCATGTGGGACGGCCCGTCGACGAAGGAGGCGATTGTGGGCTGGCTGAGAAAGCCCTTGGCCCACGTGATGAGCGGGCGGCCGGGCCCGTACTTGCGGTACATCGCCTCTTCGACGAAGACCATCGGGCGGATGCCGAGGTCGCCTCCACCGACGCTTTCCGGCGCGAACATGCCGTAGTAGCCTGCCGCCGCCGACTTCATGCGCACCTGTTTCCGCGCCTCCATGACGGCATCGACCGCCTTGCCCTTCTCGTCGAAGAACTTCCGCTCGTCGATGAGCATGTCGCCCATCTGCTGCTCCATGGGCAGAACTTCGCTGTCGATGAGCTGGAGGAGGCCGTTCGTGGCCTGCTTTACAACGTCTCGAATGTCATCAGGGATGCCAACTTCAGACGAACCGGTAACCATAGGGAGTCTCCTTCTGGGGTAAGCGGCGAGCTCAATGGCCGCTTATCGGGGCGATCACAGGCAGTATACCCGCGCGGCCCGACACGCGGAATGCTACTTCGCCGCAGCAAGCGCCTCGTGGATATCTAGCGTCCCCGTATACAGCGCCTTGCCTATGATGGCGCCTTCGACGCCGATCAACTTGAGGCGCTGGATGTGCTCCGCAGAGGAGACACCGCCCGAAGCGATCACTGCCATCGGAAAGCGGAATCCTGCCGCATGCTCGACGACTTCCTGGATGGCGGGGAAGTTCGGGCCCTTCTGCATACCGTCGCTGGCGATATCGGTGTAGAAGATGCGCCGCACGCCGTACTCCGAGAGGCGTTCCAGCAGCTCAAGCGCCCGAACCTCGGACGTTTCGCGCCAGCCTTCAGTAGCAACCATCCCATCACGCGCGTCGACGCCGACGAAGATCTTCTCGCCGAAGACGCCAAGGGCCTGGAGGAGCACCGTCGGGTCTTTGACAGCGACAGTGCCCAGCGCCACGCGGTCCGCGCCGGCCTCCACGTAGCGCCCTATCACCGAGAGGTTGCGCTGGCCGCCGCCCACTTGCACGGGGATGTCGACATTGGCGATGACCTTGCGAACCACCTCTTCGTTACGCGGCTTGCCGTCCCGAGCGCCGTCCAGGTCGACGACATGGATGCGCTTCGCCCCCGCTGCCTGCCAGCGCCGGGCCACCTCGATAGGATCGTCCGAGAAGACCGTCTCGCGATTGTAGTCACCCTGGTCGAGGCGCACGCACCGCCCCCCGCGGATATCGATGGCCGGGATGATTTCCATACGGAGAGGGTACAGGTTACAGGGGACAGGGGACAGGTTTAGGTTTCAGGTTTCAGGGACACTCGCCTCGCTCGCGAGGCGGGGCAGGTCTGAAGACACGGCAGCTACGTTCAGGGTCTCGAACGTGGCGGGGCAGGTCTGAAGACACTGCAGCTACGTTCAGGTCTCGAACGTGGCGGGGCAGTCTGAAGACACTGGAGCTACGTTCAGGGTCTCGAACGTTCACGAAGCGTTAACTTCGAGTAAAGGAATGGTTCACAACAGATACGGCCACGGGCCGTCTTAGGTTACGTGAGCAAGTTCGATCTAATGCCGGCGGCCTTCGCGTTTTCGCAGTTCGGTCTCTATCATTCGCCTCTCGGCATCGCGGCCGAGGAGGGAGTCGAACACGAAAACGTTCAGGAAACGAAGCGCGATAATGATACCGACGATGGCGCCCACCCAGAGGGACCAGCCACCCCAGCCGGTCGCCAGGTCGATCATTAGCACGATCCCGACCACCATCATCGCCATCCAGAGCAGTCGATAGAAGCCGATCCGGCGCCGCACGAACTTCCGCACCGAACGGAAATCGTCTTCCTCGGCCCACGCACCCTGGCCGCGGCCGGCCCGAAAAGTGCCGACCGGCGTTTCCACTTCGACTCCGTCCCAGGACTCGTCGTTCTGAAATGTCATGCTGCCTCCGCTATCCGCAGGAAGTTACGGTACATGCGCAGGCCTGCGGCCCCGCTCTTTTCGGGATGGAACTGCGTAGCGACAACGTTATCCCTGGCTACGACCGATGGGAACGTGACGCCGTAGTCCGTCTCCCCGATGACCACGTCCGGGTCGCTCGGCTCCGGGTAAAACGAGTGGACGAAGTAAAAGTAGGAGTCATCCTCGATGCCATCGAAAATGGGGTGCTCACGGACGAAGCGAACGCGGTTCCAGCCCATGTGCGGGACCTTCACGTCGTCCGGCAGACGGGCGATTCGGCCGGGCAGCACTCCGAGGCAGTCCTGGCGGCCGTTTTCCTCGCTGTATTCGAAGAGAGCCTGCTGACCCATGCAGACGCCGAGGAAGGGCCTGCCTGAGTCGATGTACTCCTTGAGCGGCTCGACGAGCTCGTGCTCACGGAGGTTGCGCATAGTGTCTTCGGCGGCACCCACGCCGGGCACGATAAGGCCGTCGGCCTCGTCCAGATAGCGGGCGCTGGTCGTTATGAGCGGGCGCACGCCTTCGTGCTCCACAGCCTTCGCGACGCTGTGGAGGTTGCCCGCGCCGTAGTCGACGATGACGATTTTCACGCCTAGATGTTAGCACCCAGGCGGGTGTCAGCCGTGATGACGGTCACAACATTAGCTGAAGCCAAGTAACGTCCAGCCAGCGTTCGAATTTGTGTCCGACCTGGCGTTGAGTGCCCCAGACCTCGAACCCGAAGCTCGTGTGCAGCCGGATGCTGACCTCGTTCCCCTCCGAGACGCCGGCGAGGACGGTGTGGAACCCGCGCTCGCGGGCGAACTCCAGCAGCCGGGCCAAGATCGCCTTGCCGATGCCACGGCCGCGGTGCTCATGGTGGATGTAGACGGAGTCCTCTGTCGAGAAGCGGTAGGCCGCGCGGGTGTGGTACCTGTGCAGACACCCCCAGCCGACGACTTCACCGCCCACCTCCGCAACGATCACGACCTGCGGGTGCTGGTTCGTCTCGCGGAACCACTGCAGGCGGTCCTCAAGTGACTTCGGCTCTATGTCGAACGTGGCGACCCCGTGCAGGACCTCGTAGTTGTAGATGTCCCGGATAGCGGGGACGTCGGCTTCGGTGGCTTCACGAATCTTCATGCCGTGCCTAAGTCAAAGCCGTCGACTTGGACTCTTTGGATGGCTGTTCAAACCTCAACTGGCGCCGAGTTGGGAACAGCGTCCAAATCGGTTGCCCTTTGCAAGTCGGAGGACATTGCGACGACAAAGTACGGGACGCAACGGTAGAAGATTAGCAACCAGCCAGAGGCTTCTTGCCCGCTCTCGTTCCTGGCGATTCGGTGGCGAGCAATGAATATTTCAGGGTCGATAACTACAGGCCGCGGATGCCAAGGAGTCTTCAATATCAGCTCTCTTAGCTCGTCGTCCGGTCTGAGTTGAAATTGAAACTTCATGTCTGGCGCCATCGGTTGACCGGACATTCGAAAGTAAAGTCCACGGACGATTTTCTCAGCGACACGATTCAGTCGATTTGAGTCGAGAGACCACAGGCCAGTATCAACGAAGCTACCCCCGACGGGGAGCGAAATGGGCCGTGACTCGCTGAGTGCCCGCATCCGCAGTCCTTCGAATCCCTTGTGCAGGGAAGGCACCACCGATTCTTCGAAGACCCGTCGCCCGACTTCGTTGATGTTCCAGTCAGCCAGCATGACGAGTCTGAAGTACTCCTCGTCCTTCGAGAGACCTTGATTGCATGTGTCACAGCAGGGCAGAGTCAAGAGCTGCGCTTGCGTTCGCTTCGGATAGAGGTTCCGCGGGACGATATGGTCCTTCGTGGTGGCTTCAACACCGCATTGCCAGCATCTCTTGTTCCTAGGACGTCGTCGAGGACTCATAAGACCAGTATACGTGTCACACGCAGTTTCACATTCGACCCCGCCGTAATACGCTGAGCCCATGGCGAAGAAGTCCGGCATCGACAAGGTGCAGGTGGCCGAGGTCAAGGCCGAGGAGCTGCGCTCCGAGATCCACATCCATGACTACCTGTACTACGTGAAGAACCAGCCCTCCCTCAGCGACGCAGACTATGACGAGCTGATGCGGCGACTGCGGGCGATCGAGGAGGACTACCCGGAGCTGATCACGCCGGACTCGCCGACTCAACGGGTCGGGGAACGCGTGGCGGAAGGATTCGGCGTAGTCGAGCACCGCGAGCCGATGCTCTCGCTGGCCAACGCCTTCAAATGGGGAGACCTGGATGGGTGGAACAACCGCGCGGCGAAGCTCGCCGGCACTAACAAGTTCCGCTACGTCTGCGAACCGAAGATCGATGGCCTGGCCGTAGCGCTGGTTTACGAGAAAGGCCGCTTCGTCCAGGGGGCGACGCGCGGCGACGGCTTGCGCGGCGAGAACATCACGGAAAACCTGAAGACGATCCGCAGCATCCCCGTGCAGCTGCAGGGCAAGAAGTTCCCTGAGCGGTTCGACGTGCGCGGCGAGGTCTATATGCCGAAGGCTGCCTTCGAACGCCTGAACAACGAACGGGCTGAACGTGGTGAGCCAATCTTCGCCAACCCGCGGAACTCGGCGGCCGGTGGCATCCGCCAGCTCGATCCAAAGGAGTCTGCGAAGCGGAGGCTGGACATCTGGTTATACCAGGTCGGCTGGTCAGAGGACGGCAATGTGCCCGGCAGCCACTGGGACACGTTGCACTGGCTGGGCGAGATCGGCTTCCGGATTAACCCGGAGATCCGGCGCTTCGACGACTTAGAGGCCGTGCAGGCCTTCTACAAGGAGTGGGAGGGCCGCCGGCACGCGCTGGACTACGAGATCGACGGGATGGTCGTAAAGATCGACGACAAGTCACACTGGGACGAACTCGGGTACGTGGGCCGCGAGCCACGCTGGGCGATCGCTTACAAGTTTCCGCCGATCCAGGCGACGACGAAGCTTAAGAAGATCGCTGTCAACGTTGGGCGTACCGGTTCGCTGAACCCGTTCGCGATCCTGGAGCCGGTGCAGGTCGGCGGGGTGATCGTGAAGCAAGCGACGCTCCACAACGAGGAGGACGTGCGACGGAAGGACATCCGTGAAGGCGACACGGTCATCGTCCAGCGTGCAGGGGACGTTATCCCTCAGGTAGTGGGGCCGGTAGTAAGCAAGCGGACCGGCAAGGAGCGAAAGTACAAGTTGCCGAAGCGCTGCCCCGCCTGTGGCACTGAAGTCGACCGACCCGAAGGCGAGGCAATGGCTTACTGCCCGAACATTGCCTGTCCCGCCCAAAACTACCGCTGGATCGGCCACTTCGTGGGCGTCATGGATATCGAAGGGCTGGGTGAGCGCTGGGTGGGAATCCTGCTGGAACGTGGCCTCATTCGTGATCCCGGCGATATCTACTCGCTGACACCGGACAAGCTGGTTGAACTAGATCGCATGGGGCCGGTGCTGGCCACGAAAATCGTCAAGAATATCGAGGGTTCCAAGGGCCGCAACCTCAGCACGCTACTCTTCGCGCTTGGAATACGTCACGTGGGCGGCGAGATCGCGACGGTGATCGCCGACCACTTCGGTTCGCTTGACCCGATAGCAGCAGCGGGTGTGGATGAGATCGAGGCAGTGGAAGGCATCGGGAGCAAGATCGCGGAGAGCGTAAACGCCTATTTCCGGGACAAGCAGAAGATGACGATCATCAACAAGCTGCGGGCAGCAGGCGTCAACTTCGAGCAGAAGCGCGTCAAGCGCGCGCAGGGCCCGTTGACGGGCACCTCGTTCGTGTTCACGGGCACCCTGGCGTCAATGCCCCGCGGTAAGGCTGAGACGCTGGTGTCCAGCATGGGCGCCGACGCGGCGAGCAGCGTCACCCGGAAGGTGACCTACGTCGTGGCAGGGGCAGACCCCGGGTCGAAGTTGCAGAAAGCGCAGGGCTACGGTATCCAGGTACTCAGTGAGGACGAGTTCCTGGAGTTTGTCCGTGGGCATGGGGCTGCTGTCTAGGCGTTGTTCCGAGTAGCCGCCATTTTCTGCCTCGCCCTAATTGCCGTAGCCTGCGCTGATGAATATCGCCCCACGGGACGGACCGAGACTCCCGGCGTTACCCGCTCCGCCTCAGTCCCTGTGCAAACCCCCGCTCCAGTGACAATCACTCTTCCCAACGGTCTGACGCAGGCGCTGGTCACGCGCGTCGTCGATGGCGACACGATCCGAGTCGAGATCGACGGAGCGGAGTACCGCGTGCGCTACATCGGTGTCGATACGCCGGAGACGGTTGATCCGCGTCGGCCGGTAGGATGCTTTGGGCCGGAGGCGTCCGCGTTCAACAAGTCGCTGGTCGAAGGCAAGACGGTGGGGTTGGAGAAGGACGTCTCGGAGACCGACTCCTTCGGACGGTTACTGCGATACGTCTGGCTGCCAGGAGAGGCGACTGGTTCTGGCCAGGCCGAGATGGTTAACGCGACCCTCGTGGGCGAGGGATACGCGCAAGTAGCGACATATCCGCCCGACGTGAAGCACCAGGATACGTTCCTGGAACTGCAGCGGGAGGCCAGGGAGGCGCAGAGGGGTCTCTGGGGTGCCGTGTGCGCCAGCCCGGCGCCTGACGGCCTGGGAGCAATCTCTACTCTAAGTCTTCCCGGGCGCGCCTTTCGCGCATCATCTCAAAGAGCAGGTTTTCGACGACCATCAAAAGCAAAAGCACCTGCCGTTGCTGGCGGCGAGACATCCGCGCCAGCATCTGCAGGAGCTCAGGATCGATTTTTTCAGCCAGGGCGAGGCGGTCATCCGAAAAGTCGGGCATTCATTAGTTCCCGACCTTACTTAACTCCGTTATGGACTTAATGTTACTCGCGATTGCGGCCGATTCCGCGCTTGTCAACGTTTCCGCCGCGACGCCGTCCACCATTACAAGCTTCTCGATTCCCTCCAATAGGGAGAGCAATCGCCGCTGTTTTTCTCGGGAGAGCCCGGCCAGGTAGTGCAGGAGATCGGAATCTACGGTCGACTCATAGTCCTGGTAGACACGCTTTAGCGTGCGCACCGTGGGGTAGCCGGCCGCTTCGAACAGTTCATCTGCGTCGATGCGGATAGCGTCGGCCAGGCGCAGCAGGACGGCCGCGGAGGGGTTCTTTACCTCGCCGTTCTCCAACTGTGAGAGATAGCCCTGGGAAACAGCCGAGGCAGAAGCAAGCTGGCCCTGGGTGAGCCCTGACTCTTCCCTTAGCTGGCGGATCCTGTCACCTAACTTCATACGCTTAGCCCCGTTTCTAACCGACGGCGGGTGTGCCGGTGCGGCTCCGGCGATCTGCCCCCCTGTGCGAGGGGCGATGCGGCGCTGGAGGAGCCGTGTCCGGAGGCCGGTGGTCCAGCCCTTCCAGTAGCCGCAACAGGTGCTGCTGCTGCTCACGCGGGAAGCGCGCCAGGAAGCGCAGCAACTCCGGATCGACGGTTACCTCGTACTCTTGCTCTTCGCTGCCGTTCGCCACGTGCGTGTAACCGGCTGCCTGCATGAGCACGCGCGGATCGATGTGCAGTGCCTGCGCCAGGCGGAAGATCACCGCCGCGCTCGGGTTCTGTACTTCGTCGTTCTCAAGCTGCGAAAGGTATCCCTGGCTGAGCCCGCCCTGGGCGGAGAGCTGGGCCTGGCTCATACCAAGCTCTTCGCGAAGTTCCCGGATCTTCTTACCCAATGCCATCACGAAGTCCCTTAAAACGCCTGCGCAATGCGAATCGCGGCCGGCCCCAGGATGACCATAAGGAAGGCCGGGAAGATGAACAGAACCAGCGGAAACAGCATCTTGATCGGCGCTTCGTGTGCTGAGCGCTCTGCGCGCTGGCGACGCGCCGTCCGCAGCTGATCTGATTGAACACGCAAGACCTGTGCGATACCAACGCCAAGCTGTTCGGCCTGGATGATTGAGTTGATGAAGTTTGTTAGCTCGTCGACACCGATGCGCTCGCTAAGCTCCGTCATCGCCTCGCGGCGCAGCTTGCCCATTGAGACGTCCCGGAGCATCTTCTGCAGCTCTTCGGCAAGCGGGCCGTCGGACTTGTCGGCCACGCGCTGCAGAGCGGCGTCCAGACCGAGACCGGCTTCCACGCAGGTGGTGATCAGGTCCAGCGCGTCAGGCAGGGCCTTGATGACTGTTTTCTGCTTGGCCTTAACCTTGCTCTTGAGCCACATCCGCGGGTACGAGTACCCGATGAAGAAGAGCACCACGAATAGACCCAGCTTATGTGGGATGAGCGGCGCGGACAGTGAGACCATCACCAGGAGAGCGCCCATGAGCACCACGACCATCATTGCGGCCCAGAAGGTGAGGAACGTGTTGAGCCGCATGGGACTACCAGCCATCACCAGCTGCTGCTGGATCTCAGCGATGGACTTTTGAGGCAGCACTTTGGCGGCCGTCTCAGCGATCTTCTCCACGCTCGGCTTTAGCACGCGGTCCATGAACGCGATGTCGAGGTCGACCGAGAGGTCTTCCTTCAACAGTGTCCGGTTCCGGAAGGACTGGATGCGCGTTTCCATTACGGAAGCGCGCTGCCTTGAGAGCACGCCAATCGCGGCCATGGCGAGAGAAGCGAAGACTGTTGCGACGATGAGAATAATCAGCATGACTTCACCCTAAATCTCGATCGCCATGATCCGCTGAATTGTGAAGTAGCCCATGACCTCCATGACCACGCCGGAGATCATCATTCCTCTGCCGGCGGTGGTGGTGAAGAGCAGGCTCATGTAGTCCGGATTGATCAGCATGAAGATGCCGAACATGAAGATCGGCAGGCCACCGATGACGATACCCGTCATCTTCTGCTGAGCGGTCAAGGTTGCGATCTCACCCCGGATCCGCTCGCGCTCACGCATCGTGAAGGCGACTTTGTCGAGAATCTCGGCGAGGTTACCTCCGACGGACCGCTGGATGTTTATGGCGGTCAGTACCATGTCCATATCACGGCTGTCCAGCCGGTGGCCCAGCGCGCTCAGGGCTTGCTCGGCGCTAAGGCCCAGGGTGGATTCGCGGAGCATTCGGCGGATCTCCTGGCCGAGCGGGTCAGGGAGCTGCCGCCCGGCGAACTCGAAACTCTGCATGAGGCCGTATCCAGACTTCAGCGAGTTGGACACCATACCCAGCATGTCAACCAGCTGAGCGTTGACTTGATCGGCGCGCTTCTTGCGGCGGCCGGACACCCATTGACGGGGAATCATGTACCCCACCACACCCAGGACAAAGCCGATGAGTGCATTGAACAGGTTGAACCCAAAGACAAAGGGCGCGATGAAGAAGAAGAACGCGCACGCCCAGCGAATCATGTAGTACTCGGCCACACGCAGGGGGATGCCTGCTTGCTCCAGGAAGAGTGCCGTACTCTCGGAGCCTTTCATGCTCCCGAAGAAGGCGCTCAGTACCGGGATTCCGCTGTAGGACCTCTTCTCTTTAAAGGCGGACGACTCACCGCCCTTGCCACGGGCGGACGCAGCGGCAGCCGCGGCACCCGTCGGGTCCTGCTTGAACGCTTCGAGGCGCGAAGCGAGGACGTCCTTGGGGTCGCGCTTGCGATTGCCAAAGACCGCTACGGTGCCAAGCACGACCGCGGCCAGGGTGAGAAACGAAATGATGATTACCATGGCTTATCTCGAGGCCACGAATATGCCTTCCGGCAGGTCGATGCCGGCGTACGCGAACCGCTCCGCGAACGAAGGACGGATACCGGTGGGCAGCATGCGGCCGTGGATCCTTCCGTCTTCGTCTACAGACTGCTGCTCAAACTTGAACAGGTCCTGGAGTGTCACCACCTGGCCTTCCATGCCTGTGCACTCCGTCACCGCCGTTACGCGGCGGACACCGTCTGCGTGCCTCTGCAGCTGGACGAAGATGTTCAGCGCGGATGACATCTGCTCACGAATGGCGCGGTCTGGCAGATCCAGGCTGGCCATGAGTACCATGTTCTCGATACGGGCCAGAGCGTCTCGCGGTGAGTTGGCGTGGATGGTGGACAGCGAGCCCTCGTGACCCGTGTTCATGGCGTTCAACATGTCGAACGCCTCCGGGCCGCGCACCTCACCGATGATGATGCGGTCAGGACGCATACGAAGGGTGTTCCGGAGGAGATCTCGCTGTGAGATCTCACCTTTGCCGTCGATGTTGGACGGGCGCGCTTCCAGGCAGACCACGTGCGGCTGCTGGAGCTTCATTTCGATCGGGTCCTCGATGGTCACGATGCGCTCAGACTCAGGAATGTATGCAGAAAGCGCGTTCAGGAAGGTGGTCTTACCAGTACCGGTACCGCCGGAGATGATGATGTTGAGCTTCAGTTTGACGCAGGCCTTGAGAAACTCGGCCATGTCCTGCGTGACGGTGGCGGCGGACACCAGGTCATCTATTGTTAGCTTGTCCGCGCGGAACTTTCGGATAGTGATGGTCGGCGCCTTGGGGGCGATCGGCGGGATGACAACGTTGACACGAGAGCCATCTGGCAGACGCGCGTCCACCATCGGAGACGCTTCATCGACGCGGCGGCCGATAGGCGCAATGATGCGCTCGATCACCCTCGCGATGTGAGTTCCGTCCCGGAAGCGGACGTCGCTCAGATAGAGGATACCTTCGCGCTCGAAGAAGACCTCATCGGGGGCGTTGACCATGACTTCCGAAATCGATGGGTCGCGCAGAAGAGCGTCGATCGGGCCAAGCCCTACGACTTCGTCCACCACGCGGGCCACAATCTGGTCGCGGGTAATGCCGCCCACGCTGGGCAGTTCGCGCTTGAGGAGCGTCTCTGCAGACTGCTCTACCACTCGCCGCCTCTCTTCGGAGGGCATCGCAGCGATCTGGTCTGCGTCCAGTTCCTCAATGAGCATCTGATGCATGCGGTAGATCAGTTGCTCCATGTCTTCGTTGTAACGCCCCGGTGTAGTACGCGGGGTCATGCCCGGGCGCGTGAGATTGCCGGGGCCGTTGCCTGGTCGTCCTGGTTGCCAACTAGTCATCTAACTACTCCACACGTACTTCTGCTTGTTCGTTGACATTGCCCAGGATTCGCCCGAAAAGGCCTCCGCCTTTCTGGGGTTCCCTGGGCTTGGCTGTCTTGGACTGGCGGACGCCGCTGAGCGCGTACGCCATCTCGACTATGCTCTCTGAGGCGCGCGACTGCGGCTTCGCCACCACCACCGGCATTCCCAGCTGAGTGGCTGTGCTGATGTTCCGGTCATAAGGGATTGACCAGAACACGTCGCGGCCGAGCATGCGCTTCACTTCCTGCGGCTGGACATTGCTGGCTTCGTTCGTGGAGTTGATGACAAGCTTGATCTTTTCCTGAGGGAAGTTCCACGAACGCAGCATGTCTATGGCCAGAAGCGTGTCCTTGAGGCTGGCCATGTCGACGGTGGCGACAAGTACCACCATGGAAGCCAGCTCCAGGGACCTGGCGACGATGTCGTTGAAGGTCCCCGGCGTATCCAGGACCACGTAGTCGTATGTTTGAGTCAGGATGCTGACGATGCGCTCGATGTGGCCGGCGTGGACGTTTCGCCAATCCGTCGGCCGGATCGGCGCCGGGAGGATGTAGACACCGCTGTTGTGCTGGTACAGGCACTCCTGGACCAGTTCCCGGGTGATCTCTTCCTCCGGGATAGCAAGGTCGGCGATGCTTCGCTCGACGGGGATGTCCATCAAGATACCCACGTCCCCGAAGCGTGTGTCCAGGTCGACCAGCACCACTGACTGGTTGGTCTTCTGGACCATCGCCGTGGCGAGGTTCGTAGCGATGGTGGTCTTGCCGATGCCGCCTTTCGCACCGAAAACAGTCACAACGGAGCCAGCGGCCACCGGTTCATCGGCCTCGCCCGCTGCGCGCGCCTTGCGGCGCTCCTCCTGGGCGAGAACCGTATAGATCGAATTGACCAGCTCTTCCTCTTTTACGGGAGCGATGATGTAGTCGTTTACTCCGGCCAGCATCGCCTTGCGCATGGCGCTCGGCTCGCGGATAGAGGAGTAGCCGATGATCGCCGAATGGGGCAGCAGGTCAGAGAGGGCCTCGACCGTCTGCAGGGCGCGGATGGTGGGCTCCTCGATGGCGATGACCACCACGTCAGGCTCGGATGTCTTAGCGAGGGAGACCGCTTCGATTCCGTAACCGGCTTCGCCGACGACCGAGAAGCCTGAGGCCGCCAGCAGCTTCTGGACGTCAGATCTGCTGTTCAGGTCCTGGTCTATTACAGCTACTCGTGGATTTCGTGTCATAGCAAAGCCCCTCGTGTCCGTGATCTTCCTTAGGAGGTCGGCGCTACCAGGCTGCAGATGGGCACGTCCGCGGAGATCGTGTGGTCGCTGAACTTGCGGAGAGAGACCCACAGTTGGGTGCCGACACCGTCGCCACCAACGTTTGCCTGGGCGGCCGCCAGGATCGACGCGTCGAGCGGAGAAGCAGCCAGCGTCATCGTGCCGGCCCCCTCGTTGGCATCGACTGCCGCAATACCATTGGCGTCAGTGTCGGAGGTCGTCTGGGTAAGAGTTGTGCCGACGGCGAGTACCTGTATGTTTTGCAACACGTAGCAGGAGGAAGCCGGCTGTTCCACTCCCTGATCATCGGTTGATGCTGTCAGCGACAAGAGAAGGTCGACATGATCGCCGGGCCGGACAAGGCCACCAGCGGCTCCGACAGAGCTAACCTTGATAGCAAAGCCGCGCTTACCCTCCGGGATAATCACCGAAAGCGGTGGTGTCGGACCGTACTGGTCGACGGCCGTACCAGCGCTTGATACTTTGCCTGGAATGATTTGCTCGCCGGCGGCGAGAGCGACCTGCGTGGTCTGACCGACTGCTGCGGAGCTCTGTGAAAAGACGCCGGCGAGCGCCAGGTCCGCAGGGATCGCCTTCACGGCGACCATGTCCTGGGTAATGGTGGTAGCGGCGGGTATGTCCTGCACAGCTACAACGGCCGGGACAGTGGCTGACGAGGTTGTGCCGCCGCCGCCATCGCTGCCGTCAAGGCTGCTCAAGTAGACGCCGATGAGGACAGCTGCAATAAGGCCCAGCACGAGTGCGAGGATTAGCAGCCCCCTGTTAGAGCCACCGCCAATAGCGAGATTCTTGATCATGGTCTCCCCCTTAGAGGTTCAACTTTGGGAATGTCGAAATTAATGACGTGACCTGCGCGGTATCGTTACAGCAATTGGAGGGCACCCGGGGCTCATCTGCGAAAAGGCGTCAGGCGCTTTAATTAACTGTTTACTTACAAGCCGAAGGGCCTGCCCCATGAGGGTGCAGACCCAACAAAAGATGCGTGGTTAAGAGCGCCTATTCCAGGCGCATTTCCGACGTGGATTCAAAGGTGAGTGTTGGACCGATGTCTCCACCTGTTATGAGGTCGAGTACGTTGGAGAGCGGAGTGATCAGGTGATACTCGTAGTCGACAGTAACAGAGACTGATTCGCCGGGGTCCCCGGTCGTAGCGCAGCCGGAGACACAGTTTTCGATGTCCACCGTCAAGTTTTCGTTGTCCAGGTTGCCGGCGGTGTCCCTCACGCGTGCCTCGATGGCATCGTGATTACCACCGACGGTGGCCAGCCTGGCCCCTTCGCGGGCCGCGTTGGTAACGGTGATCCAGGAGTAGAGCCCCATTCCAAAGTCCACGATGGCGAATACCAGCAGGAGGAAGATGGGAATGATCAAGCAGAACTCAACCAGGCTCTGTCCCCGTTCCCCGTTTGCTTTTCGGTTCTTACGAACGATTCTCAAAATGCCCATGGTGCCGTCCTTTGCCCCGGTGTTCCCGGTCCCTCCGAGTTCAGGCTAATGTAAGGCGAATGGGCGGGCCGCAATAGCGGCCCGCCCCGATTTGCCAATTCCCCTGCGGGCTTAGCTGCCGCCGCCCGGCAGAGCGTTGGTGATGGCGTCAAGCTGACCAGCCAGAGCCGTACCAAGCAGACCGAGAGCAATGATCGCCGCGACAGCGATAAGACCCAGGATCAGACCGTACTCGGCCAGAGCCTGTCCGTCTTCGTCCTTGGCCAGAACGAACAGTCGCAGAATCGCCTCGTTAATCTTGGAGAACATTTAGCCCTCCTCCTTTCCCTACTGTGTTGATGCTGTTGATTGCTGGGTTGGTTGGTTTTCTGTCCGGACGAGCCGTTCTCGTCCCCTTCTTTTCGGTTGTAGCTCGTGAGGCTGCCACCCACCTCCTTCGAACTCTCGTCCCGGAACAGTTTTCGTCCGATAGCTAAGATGGGTACCCCCAGATAGCCGTTACACGCTTTTTATGTCTCCAAGGCATATTCACTGGAGCGTCACTTCGCGTTCCCCGTGCTGTCACTCGCCTATGGCGTTACAGGCTGTGGGGCCGTATCCGGAGCCTTAACCTTCACGCCGGCGGACTGCGCCGCGCGCCATGCCACCAATCGGCGGGCCCCGAACCAGGCCAGGGCCGCAGCCGCAAGACCGGCCAGCGAGTCGATCGCGTAGTGCTCGCCCAGGTAGACGATGGCAAATGTCATAGAGAGGGCGTACCAGAGCGCCGCCCAGCGGGCGTAGCGGTAGCGCCAGAGTGCGAGAACCATCAGCCAGGGGATGCCTGCGTGGAGAGATGGCATCGCGGCGACAGGGTTGCTGCCGGCGGTGTTCTCGCCGGCCTGGTAGAGGCCGGGCGCCTGCTCGTTCAGGATGTCCGGGACGATCTGGTACACGACCGGCAACTTACCGGCCTCGCTGGCCATCCAAGGGGGCGCCGTCGGGACGAGCGCACTGACCATGAGACCGATGTATAGCGTGATCAGGAAACCGGCCGCGAATAGCCGGAAGTTCTCCCGGTCGAGCTTCCATAGGAGCAACGCGATGATATGCGGTGCAAAGAAGTAGCTCAGGTAGATGGACATGGTGTAGATCTCGAGGACTCCGGCCGTCGGATAGGTGTAGAAGGTGTCCTGCAGCCAGGTCTGCGGATACCAACCCAGGAATAGCGCCTTCTCGGCGGTGATCACATAGTCGAACTGAACCGGCGTACCGATTTCGTCGGCGTGCGCCCGAAGCATCGCGAAGAGCGTGAAGAAGACAACATAGAAGGCCCAGCTGCGAGCACCTCGACCAAGGCCGACGTAGAGGAAACCCATCGCGAATACCACCGCCCAGAGCTGCATCAGGATGGAGACATTACCGCGCACCCTGGCCAGCATGTAGATGGCGAGAATCAGCGCCACCGCACGCATGACGGTAAGAAGGGCGTGGCGGGCGACGATCCCCCACTCCTTCAGATTGGCGGGCGCCGCGCGTCGAACCGTTTGCACGCTTGTTGTCATGAATCCACCGCCTTTAGACGCCAGATGTCCGCGTAATACACCTTGCCGACATAGTCGTAGTTCGCGACTATCCAGTCCTTGATGCGGGTGGTGTAGAGCTTGCCGTTGGACCACTTCTCGTAGATCGCGCTGTCGATGACATAGACCGGCTTGTTCTCGTTCAGCTCGACCAGCGCCTGGTCGACGTAGGACTCGGAGTACCAGAAGGGGCGGTCCATGATGAACCGCGTCGGAGAGCGCCGGTCGGCGTAGAAATAGATCTCGCTCTGGAACCCGAAGTTCCAGATGGGTTCGTCCGGTTCCGTGCGGGCCGCGAGCCAGGCGCCCATCTCGGGGCCATCGCTTTCCCAGGGGGCGCGGTTATCGTGCGGGTACTTTGCGTTATGGCGCTCGTCCGCCGTCGGTTTCGCGAATATCGTCGCGTTCTGCGCGATCTGGACGGCGACGACAACAGGCATGAGCAACACAAGAGTCGCCGCGAGCGGGAGGTACTGCTTCTTGCCCAGCGATCGCCAGCGCTTACCGATATACGTCAGCCCAAGCGGAACCAGCAGAGCCAGTGGCGGCAACAGCGTAATGAAGTAGTGATCGAAGAAGCGGCCAACAGCGAGAATCCCGATGCAACCGGCGAGTAGCCAGCCGGCAAGCAGCGTGCCCCAGCCGTTGGCACCATGACTCTTTATCTGTAGAAGCCCCAACACCGGCAGGATTAACCAGGGACCCAGCACAAAGGTGAGGTACAACGGTAGTCTGGCCATCGCCTGCAACTTTGTCGTCAAAGGAACAACACCGAGGTAATGCAGCGTGAATATGACGGTGCCGTCGAAGAGGTCGGGCAAAGAACCCGTTGCCGCGAACGGCGCGATCACAGCGATAAACGCCACGAAACATCCGCCAATCAACCCGCCGACGGAGCGCCGAAATCCGGGGGCCGAGTATGCGCGCCAGCCAAGACTCTTCAGATGCGGCGCGGCAGCAATGCCGATGAACAACACCCACGAGAAAAGCGAAACTTCCTTGGTCGCGATTGCCACGCCGCTGAGCAGCCCGGACAGGGCGTACCACTCCCAGCGGCCGCTCTTCAGGCCCAGCGTGAACGTGACCAGCGCGGCCACCAGCGGCGGCAGCATGAAAAACTCAGTGTTGGCACTTGTTTCGAGCGTTGCCAATGAGAACGACAGCGCGAAGGCGGCGGCGGCCAGCATCCCGTAGCGGTGGGAGAAGAGCAACCGCCCCTCCACGTACATCAGGAGGGTTGTGCCGCTGAGGAGGAGAGCGGCCAGCAATCGCGGTGCCCAGAGGTGCTCGCCGAAGATAACGAATGAGAGGTAGAACCAGCCGAAGATCAGCGGCGGCTTGTCGTCGAAGGCATCCTGGTATGGGATACCGCCATGCTGCATGATCTGGGCGAAGGCGGCGTACAGCCCCTCGTCGCGCATAAACGGTTCCGTGTAGAAAGGCAGATACAGGAGTAGAGGAAGGCTGCAAATCCCGCCGATCAACAAAATTGTGCCGAGCAAGCCGAGTCTCACCCGGGGCAAAACCCGCGGGCCTGTTAGTCCTCCAGACGCTCTCTCGGCAACGCTCAAGTGGAATCTCCCCGCCTACTCGCGGGCTCATTCAGAGAGACGTATGCCGCAAGTTCGCGTTACATAGTTACAGAAGGGTGGATTGCGACATCTTGGACTGCGAATGGAAGTACTAATAGCTGCGGCTGCCGGCCTGCTGGCCGGGCATGTGCTTGACCTGGGGTTCGCTCGCTTCTACACGGGCGAGCCGATCGGCGGGCCGCTGTATCGCTGCCGCGAGTGCAAGCAGCCGATGCGGCTGATGTACGCGGTGCCCGTCGTCGGCTGGGCGCTTGGTTTGGGGCGATGCCGTGACTGCGGAGAGCCGCTGCCAGCTTCGGCGTTTGTTCTACCGATCGGCGGCGGGATGCTGGGCGCTGCGTCGTACCTCGCGTTGGACGAAAGCCTGGCCGGCGGGCTTCTCGGCGGGCTTTTCGGGGCAATATTCCTCACGCTTACGCTGACCGACCTGGAGCGACGGCTGCTGCCGAACCGCATCATATACCCCTCTATCCTGTTGGCGATCGCGCTTTCCTGGGCGTGGCCGGACAACTCGGTCATAGAGATCCTGGCCGGCGGATTGACCGCAATCGCAATCGCGGCGGTGCTGATCATCCTCTCGCTCCCATTTGGTCGGGGGGCGTTTGGCATGGGAGACGCGAAGATGATCATCCTGATCGGGTTCGTCGTGGGGCTGCCTTCTATACTTATCGGCATCTTCGTAGGGACGATTGCCGCGGCCGTCGTGGCATTTCTCCTTGTCCTCACTGGCATCCGCAAGCGGACGGACTACATCCCGCACGGGCCGTTCCTCGCTCTCGGCGCGATAGTGGCGCTGCTGTGGGGGAGTTCGATCTGGGACTCCTACAGGAACTGACGACCTCCGGTTGACACCCTCTCGCGGCGAACGCGATCATGGCGCTTACCATGATCCGCCCCGCACCCAGCATCATCGTCGCCGACTATGACCCTGCCTGGCCACAGCTTTTTGAGGAAGAGCGCGAGCGCTTGCAGGCGGCAATCGGTCGCTGGACGTTCGCAATTGAACACGTCGGCAGCACATCGATCCCGGGCATGGCCGCAAAGCCGATCCTCGACATCGGTGTCGCCCTCTATCGCTTCGAAGACGCGCTTCACTGCATTACCCCGCTGGTGGAGGCGGGCTGGACCTGCATGGGCGAGTTCGGCATTCCCGGCCGCATCTTCTTCCGCAAGACGACGGACAGCCCGCGGCCCGGCCAGGCGCCGGCAGGCTCGATGGGGCGCACGCACCAGATCCACATGTACGAGCTGACGCACGAGCAATTCGCCGGCCACCTCGTCTTTCGCGATTACCTACGCTCTCAGTCTGAAGCGGCTCGCGAGTACCAGGACTTGAAGGTAGAGCTGGCAAATCGCTATTCGGACGACGTCGAGGCGTACGCTGAGGCGAAGGGCGAGTTCGTCCGCAAGATCTGGACACTCGCCGGACGCGGAGGCAGCAAGGACCCTGGCCCCGTAACTATCCGCGACTACGAACCGATCTGGCCGGCGATGTACGAGGCCGAACGAAGGCGCATTGTGGAGGCGATTCGGCCATGGTTGGTCGACATCCAGCACGCCGGCAGCACATCGGTACCGGGGCTTGCGGCGAAGCCAGTGGTTGACATCATGGCCTCTGTGCGTTCGCTTGACGATGACAGGCACTTCGTCCCCGCCATGCAGGCGATCGGCTACGACTACGTGCCCGTTTACGAAGACGACATTCCGGACCGGCGGTACTTTCGCCGCGGAGAGCCTCGCTTGTTTCACGTGCACGTCACGGAGCACGAGGGTGACTTCTGGAAGAGACACCTCGCATTCCGAGACTACCTTCGCGGTCACCCTGAAGCGGCCGCTGAGTACGCGACGCTAAAGCGCGAGCTTGCCGGACAACACGGCAGCGACCGACTCGGTTATGTGAATGCGAAGACCGAGTTCATAGAAGGCGTCCTCGATCGCGCCTCTCGAGGCGTGCCGTGATTCGCGGCGCGCCTTGGTACAGGGGAATTGCTGCTGCAGCCAGCCCCTCTTCGCTTGACGCGAAGGGGGGCGAACACAGTCAGCAATGCTCACCAGTGCAAGGAGACAACAATGACCACGCGACGCTTTAAGCAGGTTGACGCATTCACCTCTCGCCCGCTCTTCGGCAACCCGGTTGCCGTGGTCTTCGACGCCGACGATCTTGGCGACGATGAAATGCAGAAAATAGCGAACTGGACGAACCTGAGCGAGACGACTTTCTTCAAGACGCCAACTTCGGGCAGCGGGGCCGACTATCTGCTGCGCATCTTCTACCCGAAAGGCGAATTGCCTTTTGCAGGCCACCCGACTATCGGATCAGCTCACGCAGCGATCGAGGGAGGCGTGATTCCACCGGAGAAGCGAGAGTTCGTGATGGAGTGCGGCGCTGGGCTCCTGCCGCTCCACGTTGAAGGCGAGGGCAGCGAGCGCCTGATCTTCGTGCGAGCGCCTCAATCGGAGTACGTTCACGAGTTCGGGACGTCAGTCGAGACGATCTCGAGCGTCCTCGGGGCTCCCGTTGCAACCGACCCGCCGCCGGCATCTGTGTACAACGGGCCGACGTGGCTGTTCTGCCAGATGACCACGGAAGACATCGCCCGCCTCCAGCCCGACATGACGGCGACGGCACGGCTCAGTCGTGACCTTGGTGTCAGCGGCTTCGCCACATTCGCGCTTGTCGAAGGGCAGCCGCACCAGGTGCACATCCGCGTCTTCGCGCCGGACGGGGGCGTGCCGGAGGACCCGGTCACAGGAAGCGCCAACGCTTCGCTGCCGACATATCTGGCGCGCGTAGGTCTTCTTGATCGCGTCGGCAAGGAGTACGTGTCGAGCCAGGGCCGGGAGCTGGGGCGCGACGGCCGCGTCCACGTGCGCACGGATGGTGTGCGGACGGAGATCGGCGGGCAAGCAGTGACTGTGATTGACGGGGAGATCCGGATTTGACCACCGACACCGCACGAAACATCCGACTCAAACGCATCTACGAAACACCTTCACTGGATGACGGATGGCGGGTGCTAAGCATGCGCTACTGGCCGCGAGGCGTCCCTCGCTCAGCGGTCGACGAGTACACGACAAAGACGGCGCCGTCCCGCGAGCTGGTGCATGCGTTCAAGCACGAAGGGATGAACTGGGAGGACTACGTACCCCGCTACCTGGAAGAAATGCAGAGCGACGGCGCCCGGCAAGAGATTGCTCGCCTGGCAGAGATCGCGAAGTCGCGGACGATCACGCTGATGTGCGGATGTGCGGTCGAGACACACTGTCATCGCTCACTGCTGCGCCAGCTGATCATTGAGTCGACCAAGCGGAGGAGAGCAGCCTAGAACAACTTTGGGGGCAGACCATGGCGACAACCAATCAGTGGCGGCCGTGGTGGAACAGGTGGTTCACACCCTATCTCGCTCTTGCACTACTACCTCTCGTCACGTATCCGGTCTGTCTGATCATCCTGCGGTCAATTCCTAGCTGCATTCTCGACGAAGAAAACTATAAGGCAGGCGACATTGCCTGGGTGCTGACACCGACCGCGCTCGATTTGCTGCCCTTCGCATGGCTGCGCTCTGGTGATAGTCGCGTGCGCTGGTCAGCGGCCGTCGCCGGCTTGCTGGGCGTCACCCGTTTCGCGATTCCGGCGTTCCTCGTGGTTAACGACGTGCTGTGGGTCGAAGAATCCATCTCGCCGCCGTGTGAGGACTACGACATCCACCTGTACATGGTGCTCGGCATCGCCTTCTTTATCATGCCGGCGCTCTGGGGCCTGTCCGCGTTCCTCGCTGCCATCGCCGCGCTCTTCACCCGGCCGAGCGGCAAGCCCTCAGCGGCGTGATCGCCCTTCAAAAAGTATAATCCCCTGCGAAGCAACCCCCATCAGACGGAGCACCCACATGACCCAAAACCTGAAGATCATCTCTGAAGGCAGCGGCGAGTACCTCAAGGTTGATCCAGACGGCTTCCGCGAGTACGTGCGCGACAACAAGCAGCGAGCGATGGTCTCGAAGCTGATGAGCGAGAAGGAAGCTATCGAGAAGTTCGTCTCCGATGGCGATTACCTGGTGTACGAGTGCAACTACCTGCAGCGCGGCCCGGCAGCGTTCATCCGCGAGGTCATCCGGCAGCAGAAGAAGGACCTCTGGCTCGGCGCGAAGTTCACGTGGGTGGCGGCGGCGCTGCTCGTCGGCGCGGGCTGTGTGTCGAAGCTGGATGTCGGGTTCTTTCTTTTCGGGCCGGTCGTTGAGGCAGCGATCCGCGAGGGCAAGGTGAAGGCGTACGAATACTCCAACGTCGTCATGACGAACCGCATCATGGCGGGCGCGATGGGCCTGCCGTTCATCCCCGTGCGCTCCTTCGGTGGGACGGACGGCTTCGAGCATTCCGGCGCCAAGCTGATCGAGGACCCATACACAGGACAGCCGATCACGTTGGTTCCCGCGCTAAACCCGGACGTCGCGCTGATTCACGCGCACCAAGCGGACATCTACGGCAACGCACGCATCTTCGGGACGGGCATCTCGCACCAGGAGGCCGCCTACGCCTCGAAGAAGGTGATCGTCTCCTGCGAGGAGATCATCGATACGGAGGAGATCAAGCGAGACCCTGCGCGCACGACGATCCCATACTACGCCGTCGATGCCGTGGTGCACTGCCCGTTCGGCGCATACCCCGGCGAGATGCAGGGCCGCTACGCCAGCGACATGGGCCACGTGATCGAAGTCGTCGGCGCGACGATGCGTGGCTTCATCCCGCAGTACCTGGACAAATACGTGCACGGCGTCGCCTCCCACGCCGAGATGATGGACAAGCTCGTCGGCTACCAGCGCATCCGCGAGATCACATCGCGGGCGACGATTAAGGAAGGGTACGGGGTTTAAGTCTGGTGGCGAGGGTGGGATTCGAACCCACGACACAAGGCTTATGAAGCCTCTGCTCTGCCGCTGAGCTACCCCGCCGCCAAAATTTGAGTGTAGCAGCCGCTTCGAACGCGCGGCAACGAATCCGTTTGACTCGCTCCGATGTCGTACCTAACATGGAGCGTGCTCCCCGGGCGATTAGCTCAGCTGGTTAGAGCGCACGGTTCACATCCGTGAGGTCGCTGGTTCGAGTCCAGCATCGCCCACCACTTTTCTCTTTCGTACGCGTCCGGCGGCGTCGTATCATGCGCCCATGGCGCTCCCGCAGGCCCTCGCTGCCGTCGTCGACCTTCAGCATGCCCACCGAGAGCTGTTGCGTGTCGTCGACTCGCTGAAGGCGAGCGATTGGGCGCGCGGCGTCCCGTACACGGAGTGGACGGTAAAGGACTTCGTCGCGCTGTGCATCGGTGACATGTCGCCGTCGGGGCCGGGGCTGATCGCAGCCGGCGTCCTCACACCGGAGTTCATCGCGGAGACTTCGAAGACGATGGACGTCCGCCTTCGCAACAAGGCGCTGATTGACGAACGGCGCCGCTACACGCCGGAGGACCTCCGGCAACTCCTGTTCGAGGCGCACGACGCCCGCATCGAGGCTACCCTTCGCCTAGATGAGACGCACATCACGACGCTCGAGTATCCCGTGCCGATGGGGCCAGACTACGAGATCAAGGTCTGGGACTGGCTATGGTACGGATACCATGATCGCCAGCACGCGGACGATTTGCGACGCGCGCTGACGGTGGACTGGACGCCGCAGTCGCTATCGTTCGACTCCAGCCTGAACGAGCCGCTGCGCCTGATGACGCGCGGTCGTGACGGCTTGATACGAGCGATCTACTCCGTTGCGGATGAGGCGTGGGACGAACCGGCGCATACAGGCGAGGCGCCGAACTGGACGTACCGAGATGTGCTAGCTCATGTCGCAACAAACGACCTGCGGCCGCAGACGCGCTTTCGCGGCGTCCTCGGTCAATGGGACGAAGACGAACAGCAGCGGATACTCCAGACGAACGAGTGGAACGAAGAGCAGGTCGCGAAGCTGCGCGGGAAGAGCGTCCGCGAAATCGTTGACGTGATGGCGGCGAACCGGCACGACACCCTCGTGCTGATCGGCCAGCTCAAGCCGGAGCATTTGGACAAGACAGTGCGCTTCGCGGGGGGCGCCGAGGTCACCGTGAAGAACTACGTGACCTTCCTCGGCCAGCACGATTCGATGCATGCGCGGGAGCTCGTATCGGTGAGCCGGGCTCGGCGCGATTAGACGAAGTAGTTAGCGCAGGCTTCGTCGATGGTGTCGTGCGTGAGCATTCTTCCAGTGCCCCGGTAGTCTGCCGACGCAGCGATAGCCTCGATGATGTCGCGGGGGTGGCAGCCTCGGAACTGCCGGCCCGTTCCGTTGAAGTGCGTCTCGACAAGGTAGCGCGCCGCGGCCTCGTTGTAACCGACGCCGTTCCGCTTGCATTCGCGCTGCAGGATCTGCAGGAAGAGCTCCAGCGACGGTGGCCGTATCTGAATCTTATACCTGATCCGGCGCAGGAACGCCTCGTCGGCGAGGTCAGACGGTTCTTTGTTCGTCACAAAGACCGGTATGACATCGAAGGGCGATTCAAATCGCGCGCCATTGTGGAGTGACAGGTGGTCCACGCCCTTCTCAAGGGGCACGATCCAGCGGTTGAGCAGGTAAGCGGCGTCCAGTTGCTGCCGCCCGAAGTCATCCACCACCAGCAGGCCGCCGTTCGCTTTCATCTGGATGGGAGCCTCGTATGTCTTGTGCACCTCGTCGAGAACCAGCTCGAGGTGACTCGCGGCAAGTTCACCGGCCGCGAACACGATCGGGCGGCGAACGAGCGCCCAGCGCCGGTCGTGCTGCTTGGCATCGATCGTCCCCGCGACCTCGTGGGTGCTGGGATCGAAGACCTGGATGACCTGGTGCATGACTTCGATCGCATAGGGGATCAGGACCTCCCCCGAGATCGCTTCTCGCAGGCAATCGGCGGCGGTGGACTTTCCGTTTCCTGACGAGCCATAGAGCAGAAGCGATCTCTTCGAACTGAGAGCCTGGCCGATAAGGTCGATGGTCCTTTGCTCGAGAACGAGAGTGGAGAGGCTCCGCTCAATGTCCTCACGCTGGATTTGGAGGTTTTGCACCGATTGGCGCCGCACGCACTCGAAGTACGTCGCCAGTGGAATCGGGGCGGCTCCAACGTAAGCGCTCATCGCCAGCGCGGAACCCGCGCGTTCAAGGCCTTCAGAGGTCAGTGCGAAGCGAAGTCCTGCGACGGAGACGCTACTCCCGCCTGTAACCTCAACCAGACGCTCCCGGCGCAAGAAGGTCATAACTTCCGCCATGACCTGTGCAGGCAAAGCGAGCCGGTCAGCCAGCTCACCGCCGGTGATATTGCCGGCGAAGTAGAGGGACTTGAGGGTCAGGTCTGCGAGCAAGCCGAGTTCCAGCCCCGTCTCCTCCACGGAAAGAGGAGCCGGCGGCGGGGCAACGACCAGCGGGTTCGTATAGACCATAGACTTATTAAGGATAACGATAGCCGACGGGAACACGTTACAGCGAGTTGCTTGAGATTCGAAACCATCTCTGTTAGCCGATGTCTGCTTGACAGCGCTCGTTAGGCGCTGAGAATGGAGCCTGCCGCTTCAGGCAGGCCACCAGGAGGGGCCCAGACATGTCAATTGACGAACTTCTCGCGAAATCAAGCCCATCCGAGCGTAAACGCCGGATCATGGAGCTGAACCACGAATACGTCTCTCCTAACCGAGTCCAGGCGTGGGCGGCGGCGGGCATCCCGCTTGTGATCGGACGCCGAGAGGGCTACCGCATCTGGGACGTCGACGGCGCAGAGTACCAGGACTTTCACCTCAACGGGGGTACGTACAGCCTCGGTCATCGGCACCCGGTTCTCCTCGAGGCGATGCGAGAGGCGCTGGAGACGCTGGACGTGGGCAACCACCACTTCCCCAGCGAGGCGCGCGGGACTCTCGGCGAGAAGCTCGCGCGGATGACGCCCGGCGACCTGCACTATAGCGTCTTCACGCCCAGCGGCAGCGAGGCGAACGATGTGGCGATCCGCGCTGCGCGCCACACAACAGGACGGCGCAAGGTCGTCGCGTTCGAGATGGGGTTCCACGGTGCCTCCGGGCTCTCCGGGGCAGTCGGAGAAGATGCGAACGCCCGCTTCTTCAACTCGGACTTTCCGCAGGATTTCATCAAGGTCCCGTTCAACGACATCGATGCGATGGACGCGGCGCTCAAGGGACGCGACGTCGCGGCTGTGCTCGCCGAGCCACTGCCGGCGACGTTCGGCTTTGCCGTGCCGAACCCCGGCTTCTTCCCGGCGGCGCGACGCCTCTGTGACGAGCACGGCACGCTCCTTATCGCCGACGAAGTGCAGACAGGGCTCGGGCGGTCAGGACGCATGTGGGCGGTGGAGGCGCTGGGTGTGCAGCCGGACATGCTCATCACCGGAAAGGGGATCGCAGGCGGGTTGTACCCGATCGGTTGCGTGGTGATGACGAAAGAGGCGGGACGCTGGCTCACACAGAACGGCTGGGCGTACGTTTCAACGTTCGGCGGTTCGGAAATCGGCTGCCATATCGCCTCGCGAGCGCTCGACCTTACCGCGGCTCCGGAGACCGTCGAACGCGTGAAGGAGAACTCGGCGTATATCCGACGGGGCCTTGATTCTCTGCAGGACCGGTACCCATTCCTGTGCGACATCCGGCAACTTGGCCTGATCTTTGGGTTGGGCTTCGACGACGCCATCGGTGGCATGAAGATGTCGCGCGCGCTGTTCAACGCGGGGCTGTGGGCGATGTTTGCCGGGTTTGACAGGCGCTACCTACAATTCAAGCCGGGACTGCTGATCGACAAGCCGTACTGCGACGAGGCGCTCGAAAAGATGGAGACGGCGTTGAAGGCTGTGACCGCGTGACATGGTGAGCGCGCAACCGGAGTTCTATCGCACAACCCCTGAAGAGCAGGTGCAAAGGCTGGCGGAGCTTGCGACCGCGGCTCTGCCGGCGTGGGGTCTCTCCGGTGCTGTGATATCGCCCGTCGCTTACCGAGAAAACATGACGTTCCGGCTTGACGCTGCGGGGCAGGCGTTCGCATTCCGCATCCACCAGGCGCATTACCGCACAGACGCGCAGATCCAGGGCGAGCTCGACTTGATGAGCTACCTGAACAAAGAAGGCATTCATACGCCGAAGGTTGTAACCACAATTGACGGAGCGATGTTCAAGACGATCAGCGTCGACTCCGTCGGCGAGGCACGTCAGTGCGACGTGTTCGAGTGGATCGATGGCAAGCCGCTACGGGAGACCGGGAAGTCGCTAGAAATGCCACTCGAGGAGCTGACGTCATACTATCGCGAGGTCGGGAGGATGGCGGCAGCGATCCATAACGCGACGGAGCGCTGGCAGCGCCCGGCGGGGTTCGATAGGCCCGCGTGGGATGCCGAGGGGTTATTTGGCGTTGGGGCGCACCTGGGCGACTACCGGCGCCTGACCGATATAGCAGACGAGCAGCGGGCCCTTCTTGACCGCATCGCGGACAAAGTCTCCGCCGCGCTGGAGGGGTTCGGCACACAGCCGGACCGCTACGGCCTGTCTCACTGCGACTTCCTGGCCGAGAACATCTTTATCTGCGAGGACGGGCTGCGCCTGCTGGACTTCGACGACGCCGGCGACGCCTGGTACCTCTTCGACCTCTGCACGGCGGTCTTCGACCTGATGGAGACGCCGTCATATGAGCCCTGCCTCGAGGCAATCCTTTCCGGGTACCGCGAGTTGCGAGCGCTACCAGGGGCGCATCTCGAGATGATCCCCGCGTTCGTCTTAGCGCGCGTGCTGAGCTACCTGGGCTGGTGCGCCAGGAAGACGCACATGCCGCAGACGGCCTGGATGAAGCCGGTGCTGCTCTACGTGGCGGAGAAATACGGGGCGGAGTACCTGAAGAGCTAGCGGCCGCTATCCAACCAGGCCCCCGCACCCCTGCGGCAATTCGTACGGGAGACGCGCCGCGTGTTTCAGCGAAATCATCAAATCGAGTCCGTCGATTACGCCGTCGCAGTTCAGGTCTCCCCACATCTCGGGCAGCGGCCGCCACGAGGGGCCCGTGTCTTCGCCGATCCGCCCGCTCCTCGTGCACGTCACCTCACCGATTTCCCGACAGTTCGAGTGGTCGTCGATCGGAAGCTCACCCATGTGTAACAAGAGTCCGAGCGAGTCCTCCGCATTCACCGCCTGGTCGCACTGGAGGTCGCCGCGCCCCAACGGTTGCACCGACTGCGGCTGGATTGCTCCGGCGGGCGACTCTATCCAGGCACCCGTCAACACCGCGAACGAAACGAAAACAGGAAGAAGAGCCGCCGCACGCGAGCGATTCATGGCGCCCTGATTCTATATGAACGACGATATCGGGGCGCTGACAGCAGAGTCTTGTTATCGTGAATCCCCTAAAATCAAAACAGCGGAGGGGTGGCAGAGTGGTTGAATGCGACGGTCTTGAAAACCGTTAGAGGTGCAAGCCTCTCGGGGGTTCGAATCCCTCCCCCTCCGCCAGCTACGGCCGCATTCCACGCGCTTTCGGGCCGCGCAGTTCTGCAGCTACCACCTCAATCGCGCGGCGGGCAAACTCAACCAGCAATGGACGCGTGTCGCGCGGGTCGATGATCTCTTCGACGCCGAAGGCCTCGGCGGTGAGCATCGGGTTGCGCAGCGAGGCGAGCTTCTCTTCGAGCTCTTCGCGTAGCTTGTCCGGATCATCGGCGGCCTGAAGCTGGCGCTTGTACGCTGCTTCAACGCCGCCTTCGATAGGCAACGAGCCCCACTCGCCTGAGGGCCAGGCATAGCGCGGGCTGGAACGCATATGGTTGGAGTGCCCCGCGCCGGCCACTCCGAACGCCTTGCGGACGATGATCGAGCACCATGGCGTGGTGGCCTGGTAGACGGCGGCGAGGGCACGGACACCCTTGCGGATCGTCCCCTGTTTCTCCGCCTCGATGCCGACAAGGAACCCGGGGTTGTCCACGAAGTTTACGAGCGGCAGGCGGAACGTGTCGCAGAGATCGACGAAGCGGGTCATCTTCTCGGCAGCGGCGGCATCGATTGATCCAGCCATGACCGAGGGGTCGTTCCCCATCACACCGACTGGAATCCCATCGACGCGCGCAAGACCGGTGATCAACGCTGTCCCGTAGTGGCGGCCGATCTCGAAGAACGAGTCGATATCGACGACAAGACCGATGATGCGGCGCATGTCGTACACCCTGCGCCGATCCCTGGGGACTATCGACAGGAGTTCGGGTTCACGGCGGTCGGGTGCGTCGTCTGTATCTTCGATCGGTGGTGTCTCCCAGACGGACGACGGCATGTACGAGAGGAAGAGCCTGATGTGTTCGAACGCCTCTTCTTCGCTGTCGACCTCGTTGTCGACGGCACCGCTTCCATGCGCATGGATATGAGAGCCGCCCAGGTCCTCCTTCTCAACATCGTGAGAGAACGCGCGACGAACGACAGGCGGGCCGGCGACGAAGAGCTGGCTTGTCCCGCGCACCATCACCGAGAAGTGCGAGGCGGCCACTCTCGCTGCGCCCAGCCCGGCGACCGGTCCGAGAGCCGCGGCCACAACTGGCACCTCGGAAAGCAGCGCAACCGAGACGTCCCAGTCTGGGTTCGCAGGTACGTACGAGCGACGAAGAGCTGCGTTCGTTCGCACACTGCCGCCTCCGCCCGTCCCGTCCACCAGGCGGACGATCGGTAGACGCAACTCGCGGGCCGTGCGCTCGCTCCAGCCCATCTTGTTGCCGACGGCGCCATCGGCGGCGCCGCCGCGCACGGTAAAGTCATCGGCGCCGACGATGACGGGACGACCATCGATCAAGCCTCGGCCGGTCACGAAGTTGGACGGCGTGTAGGAGACTATCTGGCCACCTTCGTCGTATTCCACCTTCCCGGCGAGTGATCCCACTTCCCGAAATGAGCCGCGGTCAAGCAAGCCAGCGACGCGCTCGCGCACCGGCAGGCGACCTTCAGAGACGTGCCGTGCGACGCGTTCTTCGCCGCCCATCTGCGCGGCCATCTCCTTGCGCCGCCTTATCTCTTCGAGTTCAGGCTCCCAGGTCATTACGCCGGAATTATAGCTTTGGGGGGTGCCTGGGGCCTTCGTTGACACCGCACAGTCACCAAACTTACGCTCGCATGGCGATAATTCTTCCCGGGGGCGTGATCTGGATACTGCCGCGGAGCGAACTACCTATCGTGAAGACGAAGAGATCGTCGCCGGTCTGCGCCGGCGGGAAGCGGCTGCTATGGAAGCGCTTTATGACCTGCTAAGCCGCCGCGCTTTTGGACTGGCCTACCGGATGCTGGGCGAGACCCAGTCCGCGGAAGATGTTGTCCAGGACTCGTTCCTGTCCATCTGGCGAGCGGCAGACCGGATCGACCTGAGCCGCGGGCGGCTGCAGTCCTATGTGCTGACCGTGGTGCACCGGCGGGCGATCGACGTCCTGCGTTCGCGGAAGGGGTCAGCGACGAAGGAACTGCCCGAGGATATGCCACTGGTGGACGAGCGCGCGGATGTGGCCGGTACGGTAGCCCGCGAGCTCGACGGAGAAGCTGTGCGGGGCGCGCTGGACGTACTTCCAGAGGAGCAGCGGCGAGTGGTGGACATGGCGTACTTCCAGGGCCTCACGCATGTCGAGATAGCGGACGGTCTCGGGGTCCCGCTGGGCACAGTGAAAAGCAGGCTTAGACTCGCGTTGGACAAGTTGCGCGTTTCACTATCAGGGTATTCGTTGTGAACTGCGAAGAGTTCGAAGAGCTGTCCGGTGCTTACGCTATCGGCGCTCTGCCTGACGACGAGCGGTTGGATGCTGACGGACACCTGGCCTCATGCGAGAAGCACCCGGAGGTCGCCGAATTGTTTGCGGTCGCGAACAGCCTCGCGCTGGCGGCGCCAGAAATGGAGCCGCCGGTCCGCCTGAAAGCGAGGCTGATGGAGGCGATCGCTGAAAGCGAGCCCGTCCAGCAACGCAGCGCTCCTATTCGCACGCCACGGCGTAGCCTGGGCGAGATCATCTCCGGCTGGTTCCGCAACGCCCGCCTCGGATACGGGCTTGCCGCAGCGATGACGGTGCTGGTGGTCGGACTGCTGGCATGGAATGTCTCGTTGCAGTCAGAAGATGATTCGGGTTCGACGTTTGTCATCCAGATGACAGGGCAGATAGGCGGCGAGGTCGTTTACGAAGCCGACCAGAAGGTCGTGTTCATGAAGCTCCAGGGCGTGGACCAACTCCCACCCGACAAGGTGTACGAGGTCTGGGGGCTGGACGACGGACGCGCCACCGCGCTAGGCGTTGTTGCCCCGACAAACGGCGAGGTCAAGGCAGCGATGGAGTTCGACGCCGATACGTACGACGCCATCGCCGTGACGATCGAGCAAGCGCCGGGCGTCGATCAGCCGACGACAGACCCGATTTCTTTCGGCGAACTGTAGCACTTTCTACATCGCTTTTTCCGCGATTGTGATCTGAATCGCGAGAGCCTCCGAATTACTGGTCAAAGGCGCGTCCACAGCGCCTAAGCAGAACCAAGGAGGAGTCACATGTCCTTACTAACGCGCAGCACGGGTGCGCTCACGAGCGCCCTCGTTCTCTCGCTGGTGGTGCTCATCGGCGCGACCGTCATGATGGTGGTCGACGCTCGCGGCGCCGACCACCGGGACGGTCCGGCGGCAGAGGCAAACGCGCCGCTGGATATCACGGACGTCTACGCGTTCCGCAGCCCGACGGCCAACGACAACCTGGTCGTGGGATTCGGCGTCAACGGCCTGACGACGCCCGATAAGAACGCAACGGTAAAGTTCAGCACGGCCGGATCGTACCTGATCCACGTCGACAACAACGGCGACCTGAACGACGACGCCACGGTCACCGTCAAGTTCGACAACAGCAACCCGCAGAAGTACACCATCACCGGCCTCGGCGCCAACCCGATCACCGGCACCGTAACACCGGCCGGCTCCGCGGCAAACGTCACCACCACCGGCGGGATCAAGACCTTCGCCGGCCTCCGCGACGACCCGTTCTTCTTTGACCTTACCGCGTTCAAGAAGTTCGTGGCCGGTCCCTACGTCCCCGCTGCCGGCCTCCGCGCAGCAGCTGACGGCGCTCCGGCTGACACCTTCGCTGGAAGCAACGCAGGCTACGTCGTCATCGAGCTACCGATCGTGGCTCTGACGGGAGCCGCCAACTCGAGCACCGGGACGATCAAGGCCTGGGTCTCGACCGACGGCGGCAGCGGCCAGGTCGACCGCATGGCGATTCCGGCGATCAACACCGTCCTTATCCCGAGTGGCCAGAAGGACGCCTTCAACAGCACCGGAAAGCCATCGACCGACGCCGCGCAGTACCTGGCCACCGGCAAGACGACGATTGACGGCCTTCGCAGCGCAGTCGACGCGGTGTTGAACGGCCCAGTCGGAGCGCAGGACGGCGGCCCGCTTGGCAACCTCACCTCTGACCAGGTGGCGGGTGCCTTAATCCCCGACATCGTGACGATCGATTTCTCGAAGCCAGTCGTCTTCCCGAACGGACGCCAGCTGAGCGACGACGTCATCGACGTCGCGCTCAAGCTCGTCCTGAACCGCAACGCAGGTGTGACAGACGCGATCAACGGCAACGACAAGGCTTTCGGAAGCAGCTTCCCGTTCCTGGCTGACCCGTTCGTGTCCGCCTCCGGGCTGCCGAACACCGGCGGCCTCCCCGGCGACACGGGCGACGACAGCGGCCTCGGCATGCTGCAGATCGTCCTGATCGCGGCAGGTGCGGTTCTCATGGCCTCCGGCGCAGGCCTGGTCCTGAGCCGCCGGGCCAAGTAGCAAAGATTACGCCAGAGGGGATAAGGATGAGGGCAGCAACGACGAAACCGGCGATCAGCTCCAGTGGGCTCAGCCTGCTCGCGCTGGGAGGCGGGCTGGTGTTGCTAGCCCTCATCCTCTTCGCTCGCATCCCCGGCGGTGGTAGTTCCGGAAACGCCACCACCGCCGGGTCTGTGAATGCAGCCGATCCCTACGCCGCGACCAGCGAGAACATCGCGTTCTGGGAGGCGCGCGTGAAGGCCGACCCGGCCAGCTTCACGGCGTACAACCGCCTAGCGATGGGCTACATCCAGCGCGGCCGCGAGACCGGCGACGTTTCCAATTACGCCAGCGCGCAGGCGGCTGTACAGGCCTCGCTTGACTCGCTGCCGGGCGATAACTACGACGCCTACGCACTCCTCGCCTACCTGCAGAACGTCCGGCACGACTTCGCTGGCTCGCTGGAGACGGCGCGCCACGCGGCAACGCTGGACCCGGGTGATTCCTTCGCGCAAGAGGTGATCGGCGATAACGAGCTCGCTCTCGGCCAGTACGAGGAAGGGTTCGAGACGTACGACCGGCTGGCGAACGATTACCCGAGCCTCTCGACGTTCAGCAGGCTAGCGCATATCTACGAGATCCGCGGCGACCTCGGCAACGCAGAAGGTGCCTGGAAGAACGCGATCGAGCTGGACGCCGGCAAGAACCTGGAGACGACCGCGTGGGCGCGCACTCAATACGGGACGTTCCTCTTTAACCAGGGGCGCTCCAGCGAGGCGGATGACCAGTTTGAAGCGGCGTTGCGGGTGTTCCCCGGCTATATCCATGCCCATGCCGGCCAGGGGAACGTCGCTGCGGCCTACGGCGACACAGATCGCGCCATCGAACTCTATACGCAAGTCACGGAGCGGCAGCCGCTTCCTCAGTACGTTGCCCAGCTAGGTGACGTTTACGAAGCGGCGGGAATGAGAGCCGAAGCGGACAGGCAATACGAGCTCATCGGCGTGATCGAGCAGCTCTACCAGGCAAACGGAATCAATGTAGACCTCCAGATGTCGCTCTTCTTCGCCGATCACGACACCCAGATCGACGAAGCCGTGCGACAGGCGATGGGCGCCCTCACAGCACAACCGGGCAGCGTTTACGCCGCCGACGCCGTAGCGTGGGCACTGCACAAGGCTGGACGCTCTGAAGAAGCGCTCCCGTACGCGCAGCAAGCGCTCTCGCAGGGAACACAAGACGCTAGCTTCTTCTACCACATGGGCATGATCCAGCAGTCGCTTGGCAGCGACGATGATGCGCGAGACGCGCTACGCCAGGCACTCGCCGTCAACCCGCGTTTCTCGCCATTGCAGGCGCCGATCGCGCAGCAGGCGCTCAAGGAGCTGGGCGGATGACGTTCTCGATGTCGCGACGACCGCTGCTGATGCTCGCCTTGCTTGGGGTGCTGTTGGCCGCGGCGTTTCTCGCGCTGGCGAGACCGGGCTCGGCGAGTGCGCACCCGCTGGGCAACTTTACTGTCAACCGGTACAGCCGGATCGAGGTCTACTCGGACGTCATTCGAGTGCACTACGTCCTCGACATGGCCGAGATCCCAACGTTCCAGGAGAACTCGGATGCCGACGCTAACAGCGACGGGGATATTTCTCTAGCGGAGGCAGAGTCGTTCGCGCAGTCACGAATTCCGGAACTGAAGGAAGGGTTGCACCTGTCTCTCAACGACTCCGATGCAGGTCTGCGCGTGGTACAAGTGTCGGCGCAGTTCCCCGAAGGGCAGGGCGGTCTGCGTACGACACGCCTGGCCGCGATATTCGAAACGTCTGCGCCGGCCGGAGAAGTGTCGCTGGAGTTCGAAGATGAGAACTTTGCTGGCCGCCTGGGCTGGCGCGAGATCGTCGTTTCATCCGCCACCGGCGTAGAGCTAACCGGTGACTATTCGCACGAGGACGTCAGCCAGGCACTTACCCAATACCCTGATGACCTGCTGTCTAGCCCTCTGGACGTCCGGAGCGTGACAATCGGATTCGACGCTGGCTCTGCCACGGCAGCCCCGACGTTGGATACGGCGAATGTCGTCGTTGAAGCGCCCCAGCGTTCCGGTGCTGGCTTCGCCTCCTTGATCAACACTGACGATCTCACGTTAGGCGCTGTCATCATCGCGCTGCTTGCGGCTTTCGCCTTTGGTGCGCTACACGCGCTGGAGCCGGGGCACGGCAAGACGCTGGTTGCGGCCTATTTCGTCGGGGTGAAAGGAACGGTGCGGCAAGCGCTGGGCCTCGGGCTGATCGTTGCCGTTACTCACACCGTCGGTGTGCTCGCCATCGGCCTTATCGCGATCTTCGCATCTCACTGGATACTTCCGGAGACGCTTTACCCCTGGCTTAGCCTGGCATCCGGCCTGATGGTGATCGCGCTGGGGGTCCGGCTCACTCTCGACCGAGGCGGGAGCGGTCTGCTGCACCGGCTATCGCACCTTCTGCCCTTCCACCACCACCATCACGATGCTCCCGCCCCGGCTGCTGATGGCCCGCCCCCGTGGCGGACGCTTATCGGCATCGGCCTCGCCGATGGCCTCACGCCGAGTCCCTCGGCTCTTGTCGTACTACTTGCTGCGGTTTCTTTGCACCGAATCGGTCTGGGGATCGCGCTGATCGTAGCGTTTAGCGTGGGGCTGGCCCTGGTGCTGGCGGGTGTTTCGCTCGCCCTGCTCGTCTTCAAGCAGGTGATGGACGGCGCGAGCCGGCGCGCACAATCATGGAAGCTGCCCTATGCGGGCAACGTCGCAGGCGCTTTCACATCAGAGGGTGTGATGATGCGAGCGCTTCCGCTGACGGGCGCTGTGTTGCTGCTCGGAGTAGGCGTTGTCCTCACGCTACGAGCACTCGGCGAGCCGGGAATGGCTTTAGCATCTCTGCTGGCGTAACGGCCCTAGTATCCTGTCAACCAGGCGAAGTACTGGTTCAGCCCCTCGACAATCGACTTCGCGACCACCTCGATAGCGTCTTCACGACGGATGAACGCGAAGTCGTCCGGGTGGGAGAGGAACAGCACCTCCAGGATCGCGCCGGGCATCATGCTGGGTGAGAAGCCGGAGTTCGTGCCGAGCAGGAACGAGTGCTGGTTCTGCGGGTCGCCATTCACCGCGGCATCGTTCTTGATGCCGCGGTCGAAGATGTCATAGCCTGTCGCGCGGATGCTTTGGACGACTGCTTGCTGGACGAACCAGGCTAGTTCGCAGCTCTCCCCGCCGAAGCCGCGGTCCGGGTTACAGTAAGCCTCGGTTCCGCGCTGGCCGGCGTCCCTCCACCCGTTGAAGTGGACCGCAAGCAGCACGTCCGCACCAACGGCATTCGCGCGGTGGACTCGTTCCTGAGTCTCTGCAATCATGCTGGCACGGTAGTCCGACGAGTTCCAATCGGTGTGAGTCACGTCCTCAGTCCTCAGAAGAATGGTGTAGTACCCAGCTTCGCTCAGAAGCTGCTGCAGGCGGGTCGACACAGCGAGGGTCAGGTCTTTCTCGATCCAGAGGTTCCCGTCGGGATCGCGGGCGCTGGCACCCCAGTACCCAGGCCCACCATGGCCGGGATCGATAGCGATCGTGTAAGGAGGCCCGTGGTAGATCGGTACGGCGGTGGGCTCGGGAGTAGGGACTGGTGTCGGCGTCGGCGGGACTGTAATGTAAGGTGCCGGCGTGGCAGTTGGCGAGACGGCTAGCGATCGAGTCGCTTCCGGACTGCTGATCGCCACCGAGCTTCCTCCGCAGGCCACCGCGAGAAGAAGGAGCACCAGAAGAGCAAATCGCATTCGCTAAGCATAGCGAAGCCTAGGGTGCGCGGACGTATATTTCGCCGCCTTCAACGCGCGTCTCGAACGTGGCGACAGGCCGGGTGGCCGGGCCGCCGAGCGGCTGGCCGGTCGCGAGGTCGAAGCGGCTGTCATGCATGGGGCACTTTACACTGCTACCGTCTAATTCACCGTCAACGAGAGGCCCGTTGGCGTGCGGGCAGCGATTGGCAAGTGCGTACACCTTCCCGCGAGCATTGAATAAGACCACCTGCGCCCCGCCTGCGTATACGAGCTTCGAGGCTCCCTCAGGCAGGTCATCGAGGGAAGCCACCGCGGTCCAGCCATCGGAGCGGGGCGGTGCTGCGGCGCCATCGGACGGCGATAGTGTCTCGAGCGTCTCCCGCAGCGACATCGAGATGCAGGTGAAGATCGGGGTGTCGCGGAGAGTGTACTGGCTGGTCTTCGCCTCGCGCAGTTCCATTACGAGGTCTAGGAAGTCGGAAGGTTCGTCGGTCTCGAAGGAGACGACGAACTCCTGGTCGTCCAGTCCGAAGGAGTAGGTGGTGTTTAGCTTGACTGACGGGTACTTGCGACCGACGCGGATGTGTTCGTCCATCATCGCCTGACGCTCGTCCAGCGGGAGCTGGTACCAGTCGCGCGTCTTCACGAACGGGTAGACGAAGAAGTACTTCGAGTCCGCCGGGTGCAGGTGCATTCGTTTGTCGCTCTCCTCCGGAGAGACGTACACGGAGCGCCGCGTCATCGCCAGGAAGGAGTACGGCAGTGAAAGGTACGCGCCCATCGGTGTCGCCAGCAATGCCGAGTGCAGTGCCTGGACGTCGTCCAATGTGTCGCCGATCTGCCAGAGCAGGAAGTCCGCATCGCCGCGCGTTCCGACAGTAGAATAGCTCCGCACCTGCAATCGGCCGGCGAATGCGTCGACAGCCGCTTCGAATGCCTGCTTGCCGGACTCTCGCACTTCCTGCGAGAGCAGGCGCCATGCCGGATCCAGTTTGAAGAACGAGAACTTAACGATTTGGCGGCGAGTGGGGGCTTCAGGGGCACCTTTCGCCTGCGGTCTCGACTGCTGTCTAACCACTGGCCGTGCCCTGCAACTTCTGCTCCACCAGCCGCTCAACGCCGAAGTTGTCCGGATACATCTCTGCGATGCGCGCGAATTCGTCGGCGGTTAGCGGTGGCACGTCCGCGCCAGCGGCGAACTCCTCGAGCTGCTCCGGCTCGTAGATGTTCGGGAGCACGGAGACGACATTCGGCGATTCGAGGCCGTACTGGATCGCGGCCTGGCCGATGGTGCGGCCGGTGCCCTCCGCCAAGAACTTCACCTTGTCCAGCTTTCGCAGCCCTTCGATGAGCCACTCGCGTGGGCGATGGCTGCGGTGGTCCGTGGACGGGAACGTCGTTTCCAGCGTGTATTTGCCTTCGAGCAGGCCGGAAGAATGCGGAACTCGGATGATCGCACCCACGCCTGTGCGCTCGCAGGCCTCGATGAGGCGGCGGCCGGGCTCTTGCTCGAAGATGTTGTAGATGACCTGCAGCGTGGCGATCTTGCGGCTGTTGACCAACGCCAGCCCCTCAGCTTCCCAGCCATTCGCCGGGCCGAGCGCTGCTGCGTAGTGCCTGATCTTCCCCTCCACCTTCAAGTCTTCGAGTGTGGCAAACAGTTCGTCGCTCTGGATGGCGGACATGCGCGGGTTGTGCATCTGCCAGAGGTCGATGTGGTCGGTTCCAAGGCGCTTCAGGCTTTGCTCGCAGGCAAAGCGGACGAACTTCGGCGAGTAGTCCTGCGGGCGCTCGCGCTGACCTTTGCGGTCCTCGTGGTCGTACCAGTTGTAGCCGAACTTCGTGCCGATGACGATCTTGTCGCGGACGTCGCCCAGGGCCTCGGCCAGGATCGTCTCGCCCTTGCCGTCGCCGTAGGTATCGGCCGTATCGAAGAAAGTGACGCCGAGATCGTACGCCCGGCGCAGGAGACCGATGCCCTTCTCGTCACTCTCGGCGCCCCACCAGCTCGTGCTGATAGTCCAGAGCCCGAAGCCGACGGTAGAAACGCTGAATTCAGAGCCGGGTACGGTTCGGTACTTCATGGGACTCCTTCTTCCGCAATTATAGGCGCGCAAGTCTAGCGAGGTTCAACCAAGATTCGCGCAGATTCCCTACGTGAGGAAGAGGACAACCGCGGCGCCCGTCCCGTAGACCACGACGACCCTTCGCAGCCAGACTGCGCCGATCTTGCGGGCGAATCCCGCGCCGAACCAGCCGCCGCAAAGCGCTGCGCCGGCCATGACCGCGGCCGGCCCCCAGCGCACCGGCCCGAACAAGACGAAGTACAACACCGCAATGCCGTTCGCCGCGCTAGCGAGGATGTTCTTGAGAGCGTTCGAGTTGTGCATGTCATCCGGCATTGCGATCGCCAGCGCGCCGAGCAGGATGATGCCGAGCCCCGCGCCGAAGTAGCCGCCGTACACCGAGCCAAGAAAGACGGCGACGAACAGCGACACCGGGATGTGGTCGTCGCTCTGCGCGGTGAAGTGGCGGCCAGTTGCCAGCTTGCCGATCCTATCCTGGAAAAGGATCAGCACCACGCCGATCATGATCAGGAACGGCACGATCGCGTCGAAGGTGTCAGATGATGTGGCTAGCAAGAGCGCCGATCCCGCCAGCCCGCCCCCGATCGCCGGCACCAGCAGGAAAGCGACGCGCCGCCGTTGCCGACCGATCTCCTCGCGGTAAGCGTACGACCCGCCGAGCGTTCCCGGCCAGATCGCGACGGTGTTGGTCACGTTGGCGACCTTCGCGTCGTAGCCGGCGGCCAGCAGCGCCGGAAAGCTAACCAGCGAACCGCCGCCAGCCACGGCGTTGATCGCGCCGGCGACAAGGGCGGCGGCGATGAGGCCGACGATTTCGAGAACGTCCATTGCTTGGCAGCATGGCGCGGGAATGTGCGCTAGAGCAAGCGAGGAGCGGCCGCCGCTAGAGCTGGCCGGCCTTCTTCAGCAGCGACTGGCTGTAACAGATACGGCCCGTCATCTCCTTCGGGTCGCACGTTGCCAGGATGAGCGCGGCGCGCGCCATGTAGTCGACAGGTTCGGCGCGCGGATCGTCTTCGTTCTCGATCAGGTGATGGAAGAGGACGCCCGGCGAGGCGACGATGCCCGTCGGGGCGAGCGAGTTCACGGCGATGTTTTCGTCGTACAGCTCGTGAGCAAGCCCAGTGGTAAAGCGCTCGATTGCAGCCTTCACGAGACCATAGGTCGTACCGCCGCGGGCGGTCATCTGGTACGGCGGTCCGTCCGGGTGCCGCGCCGCAAGCGACGAGATGTTGATGATGTGCCCGCGCCCCTTTTCCAGCATGTCCGGCAGCGCCGCCTGCGCGAGCAAGAACGGCCCGGTCACGTCCACCTCGAGCATCTTCTGGAAGCGCTTGAGTGGGAAGTCGCGAATCGGAATGTAGTAGTTGAGCGCGGCGTTGTTGACCACCACGTCCGCCGGCCCGTAGCTGCGATGCGCCGTCTCCACCAGTTGCTCGATGTCCTCCAGGTGCGAGACGTCGCAGCGGACCGGCGTGGCTTCTCCACCGGCCGCCCGGATTTCGTCCACGGTCTCGTGGATGCCGCCGGGCAACTGATGCTCGCCCTGGTGCTCGGTGCGCGCAGCCACGAGTACCTTGGCGCCCTCGCGCGCAAAGTGGAGCGCGATCTCCTTACCGATGCCGCGGCTTGCGCCGGTGACGATCGCCACCCGGCCGTCTAGCTGACCCATCGGCGCGAATACTAACCCGTTGGGCGTGGGAAGCCAAGCACCTCCGCGCCGGTGCGGAGAAACTCCCGGATAGAGGTAACCTCTTGCGCCAGCACCTGGGGATCGCTGCGACCGCTCGTATCGAAGTCGTTTTCGAACTTGATCACCGCTTCGCAGAGGTTCTTGCCCAGGCTCTCGTCCTTCGCACGGATTTCTGGCTCGGCGGTATGCATGAAGTTGTGCGCCCGCCCATAGAAGAGAGTGTTGGCAGCGCTCAGGTCGCCCTGCTGCAAAAAGCCGATGAGTCGCCCGAATCCGGTGTCGGCCTCCTGGAAGCCTTCGGCAGTGTTGGGAATCGTTTCGACCCCCTGCAGCGGCGTTAACGGCTCACCGCAGATCGAGTTGCCGCCACCTGAGAGGTTACTGAGGAGGAAGAATCCACCCACAAACACGAGCACGATCGCACCCAGACCCGCGCCCCATACCCAGTCCGGCAGGGCTGTCTGGCCGCGGGCGGGCCCGCGCCGTCACTGCAGGATTCCCAATGATCGGCCGGCCGCTTCGAGCAATCGAGCCGCTTCTTCGGCATTGGCCGAGACGGCTTCGCCGTCATAGTTTGTACCGATCGCCACTTCGATCTCCGTCGCGGCAAGACAGAGGTCGATCGCAATCTCCTCATCGCGTGAGCGCAGCGGCGCGTCGATGTCGTGAGTGATGTTGTGGGCATCGCCGGCAAAAGTTGCTTCGGCTCCAGCGCGGTCTCCGCCGGCGAGCGACGCCACCTGGCGCATCTGCTCAATCGCTGCGAGTAACCGCGCCTCGGTCAGGGGCGAATCGCCGATCGCGCCGACCGGTTTGCCGCACGGCTCGAAGATGACGGGAGCCGGTGTCCCGCCCGCGTGCACAAGCTGTTGCGCAAGAGCAAGTTCCGTAGCGACGCCCGCTGCCTTCTCGGAAACCGCCTCCGCCACCAACTCACCCACCATCACGTTTTCCAGCGCGACAACCTTCTCGCAGAGAGCGCGGGCGCGCTCGTCGGAGACGTTGCGCAGCGGCCCGTCGATGTCGTGCGTTAGGTTGTGAGCATCGCCAGTCAGCCAGACGCTGCGAGCGCTCTCCAGGTCACCCGAATTAGCCGCGTCAGCCATCTCTCCGAGGCGCAGCAATGCGGAGGCCGTTCGGTCCCGAGTCACCGGCTGCCCGGAAAGTGGTGGGACACCGCGGTCGCAGTTAACGGCCGCCTGCGAGCTCGAGTTGCCGTAGGAGAGAACTGCCGCCAATACGAGCCCGGCGAAGATCCCAGAAACGACCATCCTCGGCACTGAGGCGGCGAGCCACGCGCGCGTCCAGTCAGCGCTGAAACGCCGTCCGCCTTCCGGCGCCGGACCGAAGGCGAAACTCATCGCGAAGATGAGCAGGAAGATTATCGATACAGTGAGTGCCGCGCCAAGCGGAGTGCTGGCGACGTGGAGGAGCACTACTGCGTCGCCTTCTCCAGTGCCCAGAGGTCGTCCAGCCAGGCGCCATCGGAGCACCAGCCGAGCAGGAAAGCGTCGAGATACGTGTCGATGCCTGCGCCCGGGTTCGTGCGAGGGTCCACCGTAATCGGAAACTCGCCCGTGCCGTCCGCGTTCAGCATGAAGATGCCGAACTGATGCAGCGAGCTCGCCACGGCCGAGACCTGTGGCGCGATGATCGATCCCGTAAACGCGATCAGACTTCCGTCCGGGGCGAACTGCGGGCCTCGGCGATAGATCGTCGGGTCTTGTGTAAGCTGGGTTATCTCGCCGGTGCTCGCGTCAGCGATGTGAAGCTGCGAGGCCGTCGGCGAGAGGCCTGCCAACACCAGCGATTCGCCGTCCGGCGTCCAGGCGGGGTCGATCCACTGGAAGTCCATATTCTCGATTGGTTGGCGCGCCTCCCCGTTGGACACGTCCCGCAGCTCGATCACAGCGGTTCCGTCGGCCAGGTTCTGCAAGTAGTACGCAAGTGTTGAGCCATCCGGCGACCAGTCCAATCCCGCCACGAGGCGGTCTGCAGTTGCTAGCTCGCTGATTTCGCCCGTCGCAACGTCCACTACCGATATCGTCGCCACTTTCGTTGTCTGATCCCATTCGCCGATGGCGATCTGCGAGCCGTCGGGGGACCACGCAAAGCCCTGCACGCTCGCCGACACCTGGATGAAATCCGCCGGCGCATTGTCGCCATTGATTGCTATGCGGCGGAACGTCTCCGAGAAGTTTTGTATGAGATATCCGATCTGATCTCCAACCTGGTTACATTTCGCCTGGATGATGACCTGTTCGTTGAAGTCCACCGTCTGCTTGTACAAATCGCCGGACTGCAGGTCGCGCGCGGCCAGGTTGCCCTGGTTGTCGCGGTAAAGTATCCAGGCTTCGATCGGCGGGATGGTAGGCAGCACGGTGGACGAACCAGTACCGGTTGGAGTGATCGTCGCGCCGGTATTATCGTCGCTACTCGCGCACGCGGCGGCAGCCAGCAAAGCAAGCACCGCCGCCACGCGCACGAGCAACTTTCGGCTCAACCTACTTGCGCCTTCCAAGCAGAAGCCCACCGCCTCCACCGATTACGAGGCCGCCGATGATGCCGGCGATCAGCCCCCAGGCGGGGATGCCGCCATCATCGTCGTCAGAAGTCGGCGGTGGACTTGCGGTCGGAGCAGGTGTCGGGGAAGCGCCATCTGTTTCCGCGGGCTCTGTCGCGGACGGCCCTTCTCCTACATAGAAGAACGCCGCACCTTTCGCCTCCTCGCCGTCATCGGCAGAAATTGTGTGCCAGAGGATGGCGTAACGCCCGTCCGGCAGCCCCGGGTTGAGGTCGGCCGTCATCTGGGTTCGGTCGTCATCGTTCAGCACCGCATTGCTGCTCACAAGGTCACCGCTCTTGTTAACGACTTCTAGCGTCGGCAAGCCGCCACTTCGCGAGACCTCCTGGCTGAAGAACACGACGATTTCGGCAGGCGATTCCGCGACAACTTCGCCGTCGTCAGGTGTCGAATGGTCGTAGGCGGCGTGGGCGTCAGCGCGCGAGACAGACATCAGCGCTGTCAACACCACCAGTGCGAGCGCGAGGAGCCCGGGCCAGGCGAATTGCCCGGCCACGCGCCTCAGCGGTACGTCTAGCGAACTCCTAGTGTCCACTGGCTTCGGGACTCTCTTCGCCTTCGGACTGGCCATCGCTCTCCTCCTCGTGCTCCTCGCCGGCGACATACGGCAACGCATCATGCTCAAGCTCGTGCCATGGGTCGTGGGATTCGGTGGCGTAAGTCTTCGCATCGTCAAGATTCCCATCTGCCAGAGCCTCTTCCAGGTTGGTGAGCGCCGTCAGAGCCGTCTCCGCCTGTTCCTTCATATCTTCCGGCCAGTCTACGCTGGCTGTCGCGCGACGCATCCGAGTGGCTCGCCCCTCCCAGCCATCGTCGATTTCGCTGGCGGCGCTAATTGATTCCTCCAGGTCGTGCAGCTGCTCGACTCGCGTCACAGTGTAAGCGGCAAGAATGGCCGAGCGTGTGGCCTGTTCCTTTAAAGCGTCGAAGTCGCTTTGCTCAACCTGGGCGGACGCCCCGCTGTCATCGGCATCGTCTCCGCAGGCAGCGATTACCAACGCGCCGGCCGCGAATGCCAGCAGGGCTACCACGGCCAAAATCCTTATGTTGAACTTCAAGATAAGCCTCCATTAGCTGATACGGATAGTTTGCGAGCCAAGACGCTCGCTCTCCAGGTAGCTAGAACGCGGCGAAACCGCGCGGAGGCCTATCCGCCCGGAACGGCTCGTCATCAAGAGCAGCGATCGACGCTTGGTGCTCAACCAGGCGATCCGGCGCATCGAAGGAAAGGGTGTTGCTAGCCTCACCGATCCATGTTGTGCCGACCATTGCTTCGCTGCCCGCGCATTGAGATACGCCGCCGTGACAATGGAGTTCGTGCTCGGAAACAGCATCCTGATGCGCGTGGTCTTGCGCGGAGCCTGCGCCCCAGTGACCCATGTACGTGATCGCAGGCAACAGAGACAGCACGACAATGAGCCAGGAGCCGACGGCGATCAGCCCTCTCCGGCGACCGACGCTCATCCGTTACCTCGGTTACCGAGGGCCGCCGCTGCATCCCGAAGAACCTCGCGGACGGAGGCTGTCTTCTGAGCGAGTTCCTTAAGCCCGAGGAGTACACCCCAGGCGTAGTCCTTGAGAGTTGCGCTGGGTTTTCCTCGGGGCGTGTTGCGTTTCACTGCAGCGCTAATGCGGGTTCAAGGCAGCTCCAGGACGACCGTCCCGGAGATCATGTCGTGCACGGCGCGCGTCTCTTTATCGAAGAACATCGCAAAGAAGCCGATCCCCAGCGGCAAGACCGACACCGGAATCAGCAGCGTCCGCAGTAGTGCCTGCCAGAACGACACATGGTAACCATCGCGGTCAGTGACGACGATGCGGACGGCCATCTGACCCACCGTCTGCCCTCGCCACCACCAGAACACCAGGAAATACAGCGGTACAACCAGCGCGTACGAAGCGAGAATTAGAATGGCCGTCAACTCCACGCCGCTCGAGTAGGTTGAGTCGTTTCCCCAATCGGTTTGAGTGAGCAGGTAAAGTCCAGCCATGCTCGCCCATATCAACGCGAGCGAACCGAGAACAACCAGATCGAGGATTCCGCCAACGATGCGCAGGCTGGGGCTGGCGTAGGGGAGGGCTGGATATTCCTCCGTGTAGTACTGTTCGGCGGTGGTTTTTGCCTGCTGGGCTTGCTGCGCCGATGTCATCTGCATGAGTATATCGCGGGCGCCTCTATAGTAGCGAGCATTTACGCCTCCCTGCTTCTATAAACGCATCGCCCACCTACCCAGGTTTCCTCCACATCTAAATGCGCCGATAACAGGACAATATCAGCGTCATAACCAGGCTCGATCCGCCCTTTCCTTGCACCTACTCCCGCCACGTGCGCTGGGACTGCACTCGCCATCGATAGTGCTTGAGCTGGAGGCGCGATTCCCCAGTCGACAACGTTGCGGACGACTGCATCCATCGTAGCTGCGCTGCCCGCGATCGTTCCGTCCGGCAGCGTAACGGCGCCTCCACGCAGAGTTGCCTCCTTACCTCCCAGCCGAAATGCGCCTTCGGGCAGACCGGCAGGAGTGACTGCATCGGTGACCAGGCACAGCCGGTCCGAGCCAAGTGCCTCCGCGAGCAGGCGCACCGTCGCCGGGTGCAGATGAACGCCGTCGGCGATGGCTTCGACCGTCGCACCTCTCACTTCGATCGCGGCGCCGATCGGGCCGGGCTCACGATGGTGCAGGGGGCGCATCGCATTGAACGCGTGCGTCACGTGAGAGGCACCGGCATCGAACGCTGCCTTCGCTACCTCAAACGTCGCATCGCTATGCCCGACTGACACCCTCACTCCCGTCCGCGCAGCCGCCTCCATCAACTCGTGCGCGCCGGGTAGCTCCGGCGCGACAGTCATAACTCTGACCGGCGCAGCGTCCAGCATCCGCTTCAGCAGCTCTGCGTCCGGCGGCTGAAGCCAACTCCGCGGCAGAGCACCGCATCGCTCTGGACTGACGAACGGTCCTTCGAAGTTGACGCCGAGAACCGTTGCGCCGCTCCCCTTCGCTTCACTTGCTGCGCGCGCGTAAGCGATGCCCTCCTCCACGCTCGCCGCACAGATCGTAGCGACGAAAGACGTTACACCACGTGAGGGCGCCCAGCGGCAATACGCCTCGATCTCGGCGATTTCAGTCGAAAGCAGCGAGTGACCACCACCGCCGTGGACATGCACATCGATAAAGCCCGGCGCCAGTATGCGACCTGACACATCTACGACATCCGCGGATTCTGCCTGTATGATAGGGGATACCTCAGCGATCACCGCGCCATCGATTAGCACATCGGCGGGTTCCAGGCTTCCGTCACGCAGCACGTTTGCGCCGCGCAGTAGCACGATCTGGGGCATGGCCAGTATCATACTTGGCTCAGATGGCAGAACTTCCAGCCGACCTGCAAGCACTCGTGGACGAGCAAGCCAAAGCGCGCGTCGCAATGAACGTGCAAGGTTACGCGAAATTCCTCACCCCGGGGGCGGTGGACTCACTTCGCGCGTCTTACTCCGGCATTCCTCCCCGCGTTGGCGGTTACGAGATCGCATCAATTGACCGGCAAGGCAGTGAGTACATCGTCGAGGTCAATTATTTCGCGAGGGACGATGCGTTCGCGGTCCGCAGCCGCTGGGGTAAGAGAGATGACTCGTGGATGGTCGTCCATGCGGAGCGCCTCTGGAGTGAAGGACAGAAGCGCACGGGGCTCTTGTCCAAACTGGCCGCCTCTGTGCTGCGTCGGCTCGCGTTCTTGCGACGCTAGGCCACGGGCTCGTTGCCGGTGATTTTGCCGCTGGAATCAGTGACGAGCTTGCCTTTGCTCATGTCCAACAAGACCAGCACATTCCCGAAAGGATCGCTGACTACAGCGCATTCCCCTATCTGGATCTCGAAGGGCCCCCGCAGCAAACGCCCGCCCGCCTCAACAAAGCGCTCCACGGCCAGCGGCACGGAGTCCACCAGCAAGTCCGTCTCAGCACCCGGGCGCTCTTGCTGAAGGACTAGCTCCGCATCATCGTTGGGTAGACGCAGACCAGCGGCGTTGCTGGACCGCCAGACCAGTTCATGGCCCAGCGCGTCCCGGTAAAAGGCGAGTGCCTCCTCCAGGTCAGTCACAGGCAGGCTGTAGCAGTCGATCTTCTTGAAGATGGGCTCGCTCACAGGCGGAGTATAGGCCCGACGACGCCTCCGTTTCAGGCTGAGACAACTTCCTGACAACCCGCCTCCAACCCGCCTCTCCCTGCGCATTAACCCACCGTGGACAAATGCTTCCTTATCTTTCCGTAACGACCAGTACATATCAAAAGTCTTTCATTATGTAACGTCCCAGTTGGGTGGAGGAAGGTTATGCCCCGCAAGCTTTCTGCTGTTCTAAGCATCGTCGCTGTTGCAGTGGCGGCACTGGTACTTGTCGCCGGCGGTTCACAAAGTGTCGCTGCCGACCCGGCGATCGATTCCGAGGAGCAAGCGTTCATCACGCTGATCAACAACTACCGCGTGCAGAACAGCGCCCCTGTCCTTACCACCACCTCCACCATCAACAACGCGGCGGACTGGATGAGCACCGACATGGGACAGAAGGGCTACTTCTCGCACACGGATTCGCTCGGTCGTTCACCGTGGACCCGTATGTGCGACTTTGGCTACTGCTTCAACACCTGGAAGGGCGAGAACATCGCCGCCGGATACACCACGGCACAGTCCGTGTTCGATGCCTGGAAGAATTCGCCCGGCCACAACGCCAATATGTTGAATGCAAACTTCAAGGTGATGGGCCTGGCCCGCGTATATGTCTCAGGAAGCCCCTATGGCTACTACTGGACCAACGACTTCGGCGGGTATGTGCCGCCCGGAAGCCCGCCGCCCGCTCCGACCGCAACACCCGCGCCAACACCGTCTCCCACGCCACCGCCGGGATTCGGCTGCAGCGGAGACTGGGACTGCGACGGCTGGAGCGACTCTGCCGAAAACACGATCGGCACAAACACCAGCCGAAAGTGCGCGGCAACATCCACAAAGAGCGATGAACCTGTTGACAGCCATCCGGCTGACTTCAATGACGACCGCATCATCAACGGTCAGGACATACTCTCATTCAACATGAAGTTAGGTTCGTCGAACCCCAGGTGGGACCTGAACCGCGATGGAACGGTCACCGGTGCCGATACGCTGATGCTCAACTCACTGATGTTTACGCGCTGCTGAGCGCCCAGCGTCCATCTACGTTGAGAGGCCGGTCCTCAATCGACCGGCCTCTTTGCATTAGCGACGCGGCGGGCCGGGACTGCCTGCGAAGTCGATGAACGCCACCGGTACCCCGCACGCCCCGCTGTGGTGGATGGAGACGATTCGGCCGCCCTGTAGCGCCGCATGCGGCTCTCCAATCGGGTAGCCGGCCGCCCGCACGCGGTCCGTCAGATCATCGATGCCCTTCACCTCGAACGCCAGGCCTGCGATGCGTCCTGATCTCGGCTCGCCGCCGCTCTTAGGTCCGATGACCTCGATCACCACGTCGCCGGGCCGCATGAAGGCGAAGGCCTGCTCCCCGCGCTCCATTGTCCGTTTCGTTGGGACGCCAAACCACTCCTCCATTCGCTCGCTGACTGCGCTGACGGAGGGCACGCGCAGCACCACGTGGTCGATGCGGGTGATGTGGTTTCCTATCTCATTCTTGCCGGACAGTGCTGTCTCAGGCTGCACGATCTCTACCACGGCACCGTCGAATGCTTCCGCCCGGAGGTAACTGAGCCAGCCGGTGAAGCCCGCGCGAGGCTCGCGGTCCTCCAGCGCCACGCCCAGGTCACGCAGCTTTCCGACGTCACCGTTGACATCGTCGCTCCAGAGCGCGACGTGATGCAGTCCTTCGCCGTGCTCCTCGATGTGTTTCGCGAAGGGAGAGTTCTCGCTGGCCGGCTGGATTACCTCGATATAGCTCCTGCCCGCCGCCAGCGCTGCAACCCGTACTCCACGCGCAGGCATCTCGCCTTCCTTGACGGAGGGCATGTCCAGCGTATCCCGAAAAAGCTTAAGTGCTGCTTCCAGATCGCGGACCGCTATGCCGACGTGGTGGACGTCCTTGATCATTAGCTCGCTGCAGGTGATGCCGTCGGCGAAGGGGGTGGGGTCGGCGTTACGGCCGGCGCGGCTACAACCCATTCCTTGACAAGGGCGATGAACTCGTCGACAGGTGTCAGGTTCCAGGCGCCCATCTGGCGTCGTGAGTTGTTTTCGTTTAGCACATGGATGGCGGCATCCTGACCGATCTCAAACGCTGACCAACCTGCCGCCGCGGCCACGAACTTTCCGGTGCCGGGAATATCCGGGGTATGCGGGTCCATCGTCAGCAGATAGGTCCGTCCCAGCTGCGGCAGGAAGGTCCCGGTCAGCAAACGCGGCTCTTCGCCCTCTACTCCACCGATGATCGTGAGCGTTGTTTCCGGCGATCCATCGCCACCCTTGATCCACTCCTGGACGCTCACCCGGTAGGTGGTCCACGGCACCGGCCGGAACAGCCGGTCCTCAGGCGTCCGGGTGCCCGGACCGAGCGTTGGGATGACTGTCTCTAGTACTTCCTCGAAGCGTACAACTGCAATCGAGTCCGTCACAGAGGCACCGTAGGTGATCGGCACCGGGTTCAGTCCACTCGCCAGCGTAATCACCTTCGGCAGCGAATCGATGTACTGGCCGTCCTCCAGGATCGGATACGGCCCCGCCGTTGGGCGTGGTGTCTGCGAGGGGGTATCGTCTCCGTCATCCCTTATCACCAGCCATGCAGTGGCAAAGACGCCGACGATTGCAGCGCCCGCAAGCGCCGGCAGCAGCAGCGAAAGAAATCCTCGCACGAGCTAGAGTCTATCGAAGCGACAGGGGGCGGCCAAATTGACCCTCCCAGTAGCGCCCTAATATCATGGCCACGCTTGAAACAGGCACAGGATCGCACCCAGACGCGGAGGCCCAATGACCCCGGCGAATGAGTTTCCCGGCAACATCATCTTCTACGCTCTTTTTGTGGGGTTCATCGCGTTCTTCGTCTGGTCTGCCGTCCCCCGTGCGAAGTGGTTCCTGGAAGGGAAACCGCTCAACCGCTTCGATCACCTGGCCTGGCGTGTAATCGGCCTCATTCCTCTACTCCTGGGCAACGCTCGCGTAGCGCGGCGCCGCTACTGGTACTCCGGTCTGCTTCACACGATGATCTGGTGGGGCTTCATCGTCCTCCAGATACGCACCCTCAACTTCCTGCTGAACGGCATCCACCACGACATCTCTTTCGAGGCCAACCTCGGCATCATCTACGACCTGCTGCGGCCGGTGATGGACCTGTTCAACGTGCTGGTGTTGCTCGGCGTGGGCATGGCGGCCTTCCAGCGCTTCTTCTGGCGGCCGAAGCGCATGACGCTGAACATGGACGGCTGGATGATCCTGTTCTTCATCGGCTACCTGATGTTCACGGACGTCATGGTCAACAGCCTCGAGTTCTACCTGCATCCCGACGAGTTCGACCACAAGAGCTGGGCCTTTCTCGCCTACGGCGTATTCCAGGTCTGGAAAGAACTCGGGCTGTCCGAAGGCACGGCCGAAGCGCTCAACACGTTCTTCTGGTACAACCACCTGATCGACTTCCTTGCGTTCCTTTGCTACCTGCCCTACTCCAAGCACTCGCACGTACTGACGATCGCGCCGCAGGTCAGCTTCCGCCGCTACGAACCGACCGGCGTCCTCCGCGAGATCCCGAACATCGAAGAAGCGGAGACGTTCGGCGTGGGCGAGTTGCGGCAATTCACCTGGAAACAGTTGCTGGATTCCTACACCTGCACCGAGTGCGGCCGCTGTACGGCGGCCTGCCCGGCGAACCTCACCGGCAAGCTCCTCTCCCCCAAGCAGGTAATCGTCGACATCCGGCACCTGATGGAGGAGCAGGAGAAGCCGCCGCCCTGGTCGCGCGGACACAAGCCTGTCATCGCCATCGCCGGCGAAGGCGCAGAGGTAGCCGCGACAAATGGCCATGAGAACGGCAATGGCAAGCACATCACACCGCTCGTCGAGGGCGTCGGTTTCGAGCCGATCTGGGACTGCGTGACCTGCGGCGCCTGCATGGAGGAGTGTCCCGTCTTCATCGAGCACGTCCCGACGATCATGGACATGCGCCGCTACCTCGTGATGGACAAGAGTGAGATGCCCGAGACCGCGCAGGCCACACTGATGCAGCTCGAGCAACGCGGCCACCCCTGGCGCGGCACCCAGCTCACGCGCACTACGTGGATCGAGGAACTCGAAGCGGAAGGCGTGAAGGTCCCCGTCTTCGAGCGCAACACCGAGTACCTGTACTGGGTCGGCTGCACCGGCGCGCTCCAGGAGCGCAACGTCAAGGTGACGAAGGCGCTGGTCAAGCTGCTGATCAAGTCCGGGGTCAACTTCGGCGTTATCGGCATGGAGGAAGGCTGCTCAGGCGACCCCGCGCGGCGCCTCGGCAACGAGTACCTCTTCCAGCTCCAGGCGCAGCAGAACATCGAGACGCTGAAGGGCAAGCTGGTGCACAAGGTCGTCGCTAACTGCCCGCATTGCTTCAACACCATCAAGCACGAGTACCCACAGCTCGGCGGCGACTTCGAGGTCATCCACCACACGGAGTTCCTGGCGGAGCTCGTCGCGAAGGGCAAGCTCAAGCCGAACCAGGTGGAGGAGCTGACCGGCAAGACAACCACCTACCACGACCCCTGCTACGTCTCCCGCCACAACAACATCATCGACCAGCCGCGCGCGGTACTTGCTGCCGCCGGCATCAACGCCGTCGAGATGCCCCGCTGCAAACGGGGCACGTTCTGCTGCGGCGCGGGCGGCTCTCACATGTGGGTCGAGGAGAACCGCGGCGAGCGCATCAACGTCGTCCGCTCCCAGGAGGCGATGGACACTGGCGCAGACGTCATCGCCGTCTCGTGCCCGTTCTGCATGCAGATGTTCGAGTCCGGCATTGGCAGCGTCCCCGGCGCCGACGAGCGCGGCGTCCAGGTCTTCGACCTCGCGGAGCTGCTGGAGAAGAGCGTGTCTTACAGCAAGCCGCGAGCTTAGGGATCAGGGGTAGCTGGCAGTTACCCAGACCTTAACGCTGTCAATGCCAGCACCATCGCCGGAAACAGACGAGTCATAAGTTCCCGAACCGCTTGGACCTAGCGTACTAGGGCTCGTGTAGGTGAAGTTCGTCCTGACGACGTCGCCGGCTGCGTTGTAGAAGGCGCTACACACTTTTACGAAATCATAAGTGTTGGACGAGTTGTTGTTGACCGACCCCACCACGTGAACGTAGTTAATAATGTCCGTGTAAGTATTCGTGATGTTGATTGAAAGGCCCGGTGGAACCTGATAAAGGAGAGGTGGACTGTAGTAGTTGGTCACCTGAATGTTTATGTGGTCAACGCCAGCAGGGGGGCTGACTAAGAGGACGGCAAACGGAGACGTTGCCCCCGGAGCGATCGCATTGAGGCACGCATAGCCAAACTGCGTCGCCAACAGTTGATTCGTTGCCGAGTAGAAGTTGGCGGTGATCTTGACAAAATCCGCCGTGCCGCCCGTGTTGTTGACTACCTCGCCTTCGACCCAGATGGCACCCAGAATGTCGTAATGCCAAGTGGAATGCTGAGTCTGGAGTCCTCCAGGGTTCGGCGACGCAGTTATAGTCGGCACGAGAGTGGGAGTCTTCGAAGGCGTCGGCGAAGGCGTCTTCGAGGGAGTCGGCGTCGGGGTCGTGGTCGGACTTGCGGTAGCGGTAGACGTGGGTGTTGGCGTCGGCGTCTTGGTTGGTGTGATCGAAGGCGCAGGTGTAACAGTAGCGCCGCCGGTCGGGAAGAACTGGCCTATCGCAACGCAGTTTCCGGACACCGGTAACTGGCTCGCACCGGCTAGATGTATTGCGACCATCAAAGCGTCGATCATGTCGGTGCCGTTTAGGCAGTTCGGGTCAGTCTGATACGCTGGGCATCCCACCAATGACAACGCCAGACCTATGGCCTTCTTCATAAGAGTGGCTATGTCGCCGTTGTCGATTCCGCCAGTGCAGTTGGCATCTCCCTGACGGTAGCCGCTTGGTGCTGCCGTCGGCGTCGCCGTCACTGGCGATCCGGTAGGAGTAGGGGTTACGGGCGGCGATGACGGAGTCGCAGTGAGGGTTTGCCACACAGGCGGTGTCCCCAAAATGAGCTCGCCCTTCCCGTAAATATTGTCGGGGCCGCCCGCTCCCCTATCGACAGTCGAGTTTTTCAAGTAGATGGCCAGGGAGACAGGAGTACTGGCCAAGCCTGCACCGAGAACCAGGGCTGCCGCCCCGGACACGGCTGGCGTCGCCGCACTTGTTCCGTTGAAGACCTCCGGTCTGTACGTATGACTTGATACTCCGGCTGCAGCACTAATATCCGGCTTTGTGCGACCATCATTTGTCGGCCCCCAAGAACTGTAGTGCGCAATGGTACTACCTGCGGGAGGATCTATCGCTCCAACTGATAGCATGCCCGGATTTGCTGAATCGGACATAGGCCCCGAGGCACTGTAAGGATTGGTGGTTCCCTCAAGGATCGGAGAGTTGGCCATGAACTCAATAGTGTCGTTCGTCCCACTTCCTGGGTTGAACAAACGAATGGCAAGATAATCGATATCGTCGTCCCCTGCGCAGCTGAATCCCGGAAGTGTTTCAAGTGGATCGGCGCCCAACGACTGGTTGTTGAGAGAAGTGAGTACTGGAACGACATCGAAAGGTTCGTTGTAAACGAAGACATCGTAGTCGGTTGGCTGACTCACGTACCAATCGTCCCACCTAACGCCGTTCACGAAGCCGCATAGATACGGCAATCGCTCGGTAAATAGCGAAAAGTTCAGCCAACCGTCGAGATCTGGATCCCACCAGGATCCTCTCCAGTACTTTCCATAGTGCAGGATATCCCCAGCGTTGTTCCCGGCAGCGTTTACCCAGAGCATCCCATCCGCAACGGCGTTGTTGACCACGGCAGCGGTCGGTCCGGTACCATCACCTGGGCCATCGTATTCAGCGGTTTCTGACCTAGAAATGATTTGCACACCCATTGAATCGAAATAGTCGACCGCTGCCTGCAGATCGCTTGTGGAGCGGACGTCCGCCAGATAGAGCTGGGCGGAAGGAGCCATTTCATGAATGATCTCCGCGACCGCCACCCCGTGCTCAGACCCTCCATCCCAGACGCTACAGTTCAACCCTAGAAACCGGCAGAACGTACCAGCTGGCGCCGGTACCTCCCCAGCCGACTGCGCCTGGTTCCAAAGAGTGCCGTCGAACGTGTCGATGATGCCAACCTTAACTCCTTGGCCCGTGATCCCAGCTGCATGCCATTCATCCGCATTAGTCTTCGCGACTTCCTGACCGACTACGCCGAATCCTGAAGGCTCTCGGATTGATTGCGTTTCTGACGATCGCTCCGAATCCAAGGCGATGCTCACATTCAGAGGCGGCCGTAAATACTCGATTCCCGGGCTAGCCTCCAGTTGAACGAGTTGCTCGACTGGAACTAGCGCTTCGACAAGCTCGCCAGGAACCTCGCCGTAAACAGAACCACCAAGTCCTGATACCAACCCCTGAATGGCAGAAGACTCGAGTTCGTGAAGGATCTCGATCCGCACTGAGTTGCCTGACAGGTTCAGCGTGGTTGGCCCCTGGATGCGTGCAAGCTGGTCGCTAACGAGTTGGCGCAGATGACCGTTGGCCAGAGAGACATCCGAAACGCGAGATTCGGGTGCCGCGGACTTATTCGTGTGGGCAAAACTTGCAGAAGGTGCAGCGACTGCAAACGTAACCAGTTCGCTGTGTACAGACGCAGAGCCCGCGATGGCCTCAGGCGTATCGAATAGGTTGGCGCTCAGCGCGACAACGGTAAAGGCCAACGGCAGCAGACGAAACAAGGTCCCCCTCGGTCGATTTGCGGCGAATCATACGCCCCGTCTCGAGCGTTGTCTATTACAAAAAGTCACCCCTTGACCGGTGACCTCTCACCAGACAGGCTTGTCCACATGAAGGCCGAGATCATCTCCGTCGGCACCGAGATCCTGCTCGGCGAGATCGTCGATACCAACGCATCGTGGATCGCTGCGCGGCTGCCGGCGCTGGGGCTCGATCTGTACTACAAGTCCGTCGTCGGTGACAACCTTGATCGCATCGTCGACACCATCGAGCGGGGCCTCCAGCGCTCGGATGTGCTGATCATGACCGGCGGCCTCGGCCCCACCGACGATGATCTGACACGTGAGGGCATCGCCGCCGCGCTGGGCGAGGAGCCGTTCATCGACGAGGACATGGCGCGCGCGCTGCGGGCGTTTTTCGAAGGGCGAGGCCTCGGCTTCCCCGAACGCAACCTCAAGCAGGCGAGCCTCATCGCCTCCGCCAGCGCCATCCTCAACCCGCGCGGTACCGCGCCCGGCTGGTGGGTCGAGAAGACGCTGCCGGACAGCGGCGACCGCTACATCGTCGCGATGCCAGGCGTCCCTCAGGAGATGTACCGCATGTGGGAGAAGGAGGTCACGCCGAGGCTGCTGGAGATCGCAGGCGGCGACGTGCTGGTCACCCGCGTGCTGAAGACCGTCGGCATGGGCGAGAGCATGATCGACGAGCAGCTTTCGCCGCTATCGAAGGGCAGCGAGAACCCCTCGATCGGCATCTACGCCAAGCAGGACGGCGTCTACGCCCGCATCGCCGCCAAGGCCCCGACCGCCGACGCCGCCCGCGAGTTGATCGCGCCGGTGGAAGAAGAGGCGCGCCGCATCCTCGGCGAGATCGTCTGGGGCGCCGACGACGACACGCTCGAGGGGGCAATTCTCTCGATGATGAGGGAGCGCGGGCTGAAGCTGGCGACGATGGAGTCATGCACGGGCGGGCTGCTCGCGTCCTCGCTGACGGACGTGGAGGGTAGCTCGGAGGCGTACCTGGGCGGCTACGTGACCTACGCCACCGAGATGAAGGTAGCGCTCGGCGTCGACGCGGCGCTGGTCGAGGAGCACGGCGTAATCAGCGCCGAGGTCGCCGCGGAGATGGCCCGAGCCGCCCGCGAGAACCTGCACGCCGATTACGGCATCGGGATCACGGGCATCGCCGGCAACGAGCCGGTCGAGGGCAAGCCCCCCGGCACCGTCCACGTCGCGGTGCACGACGGCACCGCCGCCCAGAACCTCTCGTACACCATCAACCTCGGCCGACCGGCCAACAAGCGCCGGGCAGTCACGTCGGCGTTGTTCTTGCTGCGCCGGGCATTGCTGGCGTCCCGGTAGCGGCGCCGCTTGATTGGACGCATTCACAGGCGTTCATCACTTGATTGCGCGGAAGAGATTTGCTCGAAGAGCGCGCGTAGCTGAGCGAGCTGGGCGGCGAAATCTTGATTGGATTCAAGATGATTGGATTGTGTATCGAGGGATTAGTTCGCCGAGGCGGCGGCAGGCTTCGGCCATGAGGCCTCAGGGATGAGGGAGACGAAGTAGGCGAGCTGCTTGTGGTAGCTGGAGTTCTTGCCGTGCCGCCAGCCGTTGAGGTTGCCCTTTGGGGCGCCCGCGCCGGAAGGCGGCCGCCCCAGTTCGAGCGCTTACGCGCTGGAGCGTGTGTCTGGGAACCGGGACCCGGGTCAGGCCAGGCAGGGTTGGTCTGTGAGCTGATGGGCTCGAAGTGTTCTCTCCCGCACGACATTCGCCACCTCCCTTACGGGGATAGCGTAACGGACGGGAATGGGAGGTCTAAGGGGGAAATTGCAGCCGCGGTTGGCTCAGAGGGTCCTGTTGCGCCAACCGTTGTTGGCGCAAACTGGAGCAGTGAACGTATCCTTCTCGGCGGGCTTGCGTTCTTCGAGGCAGGGTAGTCTACTCATGCGCTGGTTTCTGGCTGCTACGGTGGGTCCTGTTGTTCTTGTCGCCGCCTGCGCGGGCGGTGATGACGATGAAGCGGTCGGACCAACGGGAAGTAGAGGCCCAAGTGGGTCGCTGACAGCAACTGCACCGGCGACACTGCCACCAGTTCAGTCACCCTGTCCGGTCCCCGATCTGTCTATATATCGCGTCGAGATCGATACCGGAAAAGTGTCCACCCTAGGGCAAGGCGAAAATCCGAAGCTATCTCAGGACGGCTCGCTGTTGTCTTACCTATCTCTCGCAGAACAACCAAACTGCGTCCCCACGATGTTTGTGGATAGTGTCATCAGCGGGCAACACTTGTTCAGCAAAGAAGGAGTATATACGGCCAGTGAATGGTCCCCCACTGAGGCGGCGCTGGCTCTTGGAGCGAATGGAAATCAACCCAGCGAAGTAACGATCATTTCGATATCGGAAGATGAGGCGTCGACGAACACCATCTTCCGCGGCCTGGTGAATGACATTTCTTGGTCAGGCGACGGATCGAGGATCGCCTTCATTGATGGCGAGACCGGCGACATCAGCGTTTACGGTCTGGAATATGGCACGACTCGCAAGCTACCGTCGCTCCCAATATCGGAACGAAGCGTTGTTGTGCAGGCGGAGTGGTCACCGAGAGATGAGCTTCTAGCCGTCTGGACATACGAGCCCCAGCCGTCGGGGCCAAACGTTAGCCGCCTCTTCCTGGTGTCGCCGATTGACGGCTCATCAAATGAGGTCCTCGATCCGCCAGGGGGTAGCCTGCCGTCCTGGTCACCAGACGGGTCGTTCCTCAGCTTCAACGTCTCCGAAGGCGGGACGAGTAGTGAGTATATGGTTGCCATAGACGGCCCATCCTCCTCGCGATCGTTCCCTGGAGCGAATGGCATCTGGGCGCCGGACGGAACCATACTGGCTTACGTGGACGATTGCGAAACGTGGGACATTTCGGTGGTTGCACCGGATGGGACCGGCGATCATGTGCTAGCGCCCGCCGCGCCTGACCAAGTTCAGCTTCCGTGGTCGTGGTCGCCCGATAGTTCGTTGCTCGCATATTCAGACAAGCAGCACACCTATGCGGTCACTCGCGATGGGCAAGTAACGCAACTGCCACCCCACATGAGGAAGGTCACATGGTCACCCGACGGGCGCTATCTCATCGGAACAAAAGTCGCTGGCCATGGCCTTTGCTAGTGCGAACCCCGTGCGCTGTTTGATCGTGCCCCTCCTGACGATGCTCGCCTTCGTGGCGTGCGTGGACGATGCGCCCACGCCGGCGTCCACTCGGACGCCGCGCAATAGCCCGACTCCGGTCGGCGCTGGGCCTCTCACGCCGACGCCCTTCGGTGGCGCGCCGCCGCCGTTCCCGTTCTCCACGCCGGAGCCGAGGACGCCGTACCCCGGCGTCGCGCCCGGCTACTACTCGCCGGAAGGTAGCGCGCCGCTGCCCGAGTTACCCGAGGGCGCCGCCGTTTACCTCTCGCTCGGGGGCTCGCTGAACTACGGCTGCTGCGCGGACATTCAGCTGTCTTCTCACCCTCGGCTAGCACACTACCTATCGCAGGAGCTGAACCGGGAGGTCATCTGGGTCAGCCTCGCGGGAAACGGAACACTGCAGACGTTCCTGCACGGCATCGAAGGCGCGACTCCGCAGCTCGACAACGCCGTTTCGGTGCTGAACCAACTGCAGGCGGACGGCCACGACGTCGTCCTCATCAGCCTCAGCATCGGCGGCAACGACTTGCTTGTGTTGCGCGACCAGGGCTGCACCGGCGGGGGCAATCCGGACTGCCTGGCGGCGTTCAGCGACCTGATGAACAACTACACCACCGACATGCAGACCGTTTACGCGAAGCTGAACGCGGCGAAGGACCCGGCGACGCCGATCTTCCAGAACACTCTCTACGATGCGCAGAACTGCGGCCAGGACAACGCCGAGATTACGACCTCCGCGGTTGCCATCAAGACGTACAACCAGCGAATGGAAGGCGCGACGCGTGTCGGCGGCGGGTTCCTGGTCGACTTCTACGAGCCGTTCAAGGGCCGCGCCTGCGAACTGATCTCCGGCGTGGACCCGACATACCGGGGCTACGACGTGATCCTGGAACTGGACGAGGCGATGTACGAGACGCTGCCTTCGGAATACGTCGACCCATGGAGACGCTAGCCGACGGCGATGTGTTGTTTTCGTTAAGGCCGGACGAACGCAATGAATCTGTAATCCAGAGTCCGATAAACCGCTAACTTCTGGGGGATGTAATTCCCGACAGACCGGTGCTAGTTTCGTTCCGTCATGGGTACACGAGGCCGGCCCCCTTACCCCGACGTACTTACTCCGCGCGAGTGGGAAATCCTGGCGCTCGTGCGCCGGGGGCTGACCAATCCGGAGATCGCGGAACGGCTCGGCATAACCCGCGAGACCGTCAAACAGCATGTCTCCGCCGTCCTCGCCAAGCTCGAGGTCAGTAACCGCTTCGAGGCGGCGTTCTCGGCGCGCGTGCCGCAGCCGAAGCCTGTATTGCTCGGCATCCTTGCGGTGCCGGCGGCGCTCATCGCTCGCTTCTGGCCGTTCTCATCGGTCAAGGCTGGCTTCGTCGGCGCGAGCGCGGCGGTGGTCGCGAGCGCCGGCATCATGACCGGCGGGATCATGGTAAGCGAGCACTTCCAGGCCGACGCTCACTCGGACGCCCCTGCCGCGGCGCACGCAGGCGGTGACAAGCACAACGGCGGATCTTCATTGACATCGTCTGCCGGCAGCGGCAGTACAGACACCACGGCGACCTGGGAGTCAGAAAGCGAAGCGGAGGCTGAAGTGTCGTTCTCCGCGGTTGCAGAGGTGGATGGACTATCGCTGCCGGCGCCCACCCCCACAGCGAATCCGCACGCATCCGACGCAGCCGACGCATCGGTGGCACTCGATGCCTCAGTGATCGCGCGGCTTCTCTTGAAGATTGGAGAACCCGCAACACCAGGGCCGCCGCACAATCTACCGTCGCTGCCTGACACGGAGATCCCATCGCTTCCGGAGGCGCCGGGCATCCCGTCGCTCCCGGGGGTTCCGACGCATCCCACTCTTCCCACGCTCCCGACATTACCCACCCTTCCGACGTTACCTACCCTTCCTACTCTGCCGACGTTGCCCACCACTCCCTTTATCCCTCCTGTGCTGGACGGCCCAGCGCTACCGCCGGTCACGGTCCCAACACCGCCGGCCGTGCCCATCCCGTCACCGCTTACTGCTCCGACGGCAACGGTCGGCGTTACCGTGTCGCCTTCGCAGGCGCAGGTGCTGGTGAGCACCTGTCAGGCGGTAGCGCTGGAAGCGTCCGGCTCGCTCTTCGTGACGATTACGCTGCGCAGCGGCTCCACGGTGGCCACGCAGCTCCAATCGCAGGCGCAGCTGGGTGCGCTGCAAGTTGCGCTGCTGGCCTGCTCGAGCACGGGCCTCGGGTTGCCGTAGAGTTGCGAGCCGTTGTAGGGCGCTGCTCTGCCGCGCCCTAAGCGCCCCGCTCCCGAACACGTCCCGGGTTGTCAGGATCCTCATCCCACTTAAGGGGGTTGTCCCTGATGTATTGGCGGATGCGGTGCAGATCGTCCTCATCGCGGACGATGTGTTCGTAATAATTTCGCTGCCATAACGGCGCACCGGGCGTGCCTCGCAGGTTGTTGATACGTTTCGCCGTCGCCGATTTGAACGTCCGAACGATCGCAGAAAGTGACCCTGATTCGACGGGCCGTTGTATGAATGCGAACCGCCGTCCCCGCCGTAGGGACGCAGCAACCCCATCGACCGGAATCGGTGTAGCGCCTGTCTTTGGCAACACCGGAGGTCCGCCGCGTAACCCACGGTGGTGTTGCTGCGTCCCTACAATCCACACGATCCCGTGGACGTGGTTCGGCATCACTACAAACTCATCGATGGCCCCGCGAATGGCAACGACGGCTCGCCAGGCGCCCGCCACGATTTCCGCCATTCCCGGGTCGGAGAAGATGCACTCACGCCCGTGAGTGCAAATCGTGACAAAGTAAGCCCCGCGCTGAGCGTAATCGTATTCAGGAATCCGAATCGAACGGCGGTGGTGAATTTCGGGGTTGTATTTCACACGCGGAGGGTGGCATGCGGCTGGGCAGAGTGTGAACCCGCAAGTGGCACACGTGATCGCTGTTCGCGACGTTTTTGGGCGGGGCAGGCCCCTCAGGCGTATCATGTCTGCACGAGGGGTAAATGCGCTGGTTGCTGGCGGCGATTGGGACGATCTCGCTGCTGACCGCTGCCTGTGGCGGCGGCGGCGACAACGACCAATCGCCTACCGACTCAACAACGTCATCGTCCGCATCGACACCTTCGCCCAGCAGCACCCCCGCACTTTCTGGACCGAGTCTTCGTCGTGACGCCTCAACCGCCGATATCGCATTTTTCAAGGCGGGCCTTCTCTACCTTGACGAGGGCATGGGCGGCGATCTACGCCGCCTGACCGCGGGCGACGAGTGCATGCAAGACCCAAAATGGGGTTCGCTCACGTGGTCGCCTGATGGCGCAAAGCTCCTGTGTACGTCAGGTGATCTGAAAGCTTTGATCGTGGACGCTGACGGAAGGCTGCTTGGGAAGACAGAGGGCTACATCTACAACTGCGCCTGGTCCCCGGATAGCATTAACCTCCTCTGTCAGGTCGGCAGCGACAAGGCAGTGCTCACGCTGTTCGACTCTAACCTGAAGAAAATTGCTGAGATCCCGGACTCGATTCCCTTCGGCGGGGTTTATCGCCTGGACGGTCTGTCCTTTTGGTCGCCGGACGGGGACCTCTTCGCATACTATTCGGGCGAGAACAACGAAGCGATCGTGGCGTCCCGTTCCGACCCGGCCCAAACGATCAGGCTTCCCGACCACCGCCCTCTCGCCTGGCTGGACACTTCGAGGCTCATCGTCGGTCAGGGCACGTGGGACACCGATTTCACGACCACCACGAGGTTCGAGACCTCGACCTGGAACGTTGACACTGACGCGGTCGAACGCCTGCCTGGACTCGACTATGACGGCGCGGAGGGATTGCGCCATCAGCAAGCATGGCTACTTCCCGACGCGACGAGAGCACTCGTGATCGTGCCTCGAAACGAGTACCCACTCGGCCTTGCCGTGATCGACATCGACACGGGCGAAATCACCGAGATCACCGGGTCAAAGATCGGGTACCCAAGCGAAGGCGTCCCACCACGGAATATCTGGCTTTCGAACGACGGGGTGCACCTGTGGTGGGCTGAGGTCAGCACCGGAACACTCCTCCAGAGAACAGCACTCGACAATCTCGAGGCCCAGGATATGGGTCATCGAAACGGCTATCCGATGTCAGTATCCGGCGATGCACGCGCAATTGCCTTCGCGAGTGCCCTCGGTTCCAGCACCGAGCTCGTTGTCGAGAACTTTGATGGCAGCGGGCGCACGGTACTGAGCGGCGATCTGAACACCCCATTCACCTGGCGCCCAGAACCGCAGTAATGCCACTTTCTCCTTAGACCTGCGCCCCCGAACTGCTACCCTGAAAGCGGCCGCACTTTCCCAACTGAATACGCCCTCGCGCGCCAATGATTGAACGAGCCGGTAATGGCTTAGAACGCGGCTCAATCAAACCAAACCGCTGGCCGCGAATACGAAAAGCGCAAGCAAAACTCTCTCGGGCGCGACGTCAATCAAACCGCAAATAGCGTCCCGGGAGGTCAATCGGAGTAGTAGGGGCGCAGCAACAGCATCGACCGAATGCGGCGAGGCGTCTGCCTGCAGCGGCACCGAAGTCCTCGCCATATCGCGCGAAGTAGTTGCTGCGCCCCTACGCCGTCAACTGCCGGTACAGGGTTGTAATCCGCGAGGGCAGCGATTCGATGTCTGGGACGACCTCGAAGCGGATGTCGGCGCAAAGACGGCCTGCGACGCTTCGAGTTACGGAGATTCCCACTGCAAGATGTAGAGACCGCCGGCCATGTCGCTGAGGAAGACCAAATCGCCGTCTACGTGAACACCCCATACGTACGGCGGAACCTCTCTACCTGACGGAAGTGTCACAGGCGGAGGGACGAATGACGCTACCTCTCGCGGCAACGACGGTTTGGAGATATCGAGGACACGAACGCCATCGGTGTACCAGGACAAATAGAGGAGGCCGTCGTGCACTTCAGGGTTGTGAACTGTGTGCAACCCATCCGGGTCAGTGCTGTCCGAGCCGGTCAACTGATAGCGCCCGATCTGCCTTGGCTGGGCGGGATCCGAGGTGTCCCAGATTCGGACGAATCCCCAGATGTCGGCCGCAGCGCTCGAGTCCTGACCGGCTGCGGGTGGAGTGACGTGTTCGCCCTCGTCGACGACGAAGTCTTCATCGGTAGTTACGGCGAGGTCACGGCCAGGCACTTCTATTGCGGAGTGGACATTGCCCTCGTCCCGGAGAGGCGGACCCGCCTGAGAAATCAGGACCGGATTGGCCGGGTCCGCGATATCGAGGATAACCATGCCAGCATCCCAGTAGCTCACGAAGGCTCGCGTGCCGTCTTCGCTCACCGAAGCACTATGCGCGATTACCCACGCGAAATCGCCCCGGCAGAGCGGCTCCGCCGGCGGGGGCGGCACGCACGCGGACCGTGGCGAGTAATCGCCCGTGAGGCCCTCCAGCATGCGCTCGTAGGAGAGCGCGCCGAATGCAAGGCCGCCGTCCTTCCCAACACCCCAATCAGCGAGTTGTCGAGGATTGCGCGGGTCAGTCACTTCCACGATCCGCAAATCGCCGTAGCCGTCGGGATGAAAGACTTCGGAGTGAGGAACTGCGAGCAATGCAAAGGCGCGATCGCCACGCTGAAATAGATACAGCTCGTGCACACCGCCGATGGGCGCGGCCCCGACATCGAGAAAGCCAAGACGCCCGGGAGCTTTAGGGTCAGTGACGTCCCATAGATCCACGCCTCTGAGACCGCCCTCGGCGTTGGTGCCGTCTTCCGAACAGCGTTGCAGACCGGCTGCGAGCAACTTTCCAGTGAAAAACGGCGAGCTGACATCGATAACCATGACGTCCTGAGCGGAAGTGTCTGGGTAGTCCGCTACTCGCGCGATGAGCTGAGGATCCGCTGGATTCGAGACATCCAGAATTGTGGCGGGACCGCAGATGCCGCCTACGAAAGCAGTGTTACCGCTCGCCCAAACGTCTGCGCCGCCTCGGCCGCCCAGGTCATGGCTTCCGACGAGGTGCAAAGCGCCTGGGTCCACGGGGGTAGGTTCTGGCGTCGCGGTGGGTGTTGGTAATAGCGTTGGAGAGGGAGTTCGCGGTGTGGAGGACGCCGGATCGGAAGACCCCGATTTACAGGCAATGAAAAGTGTCGCCGCGCAGAGGACGAACAAAAGGGTGCGCAACACCGCTATCCCCTAAGCCGTCAGTTGCCGGTACAGCGTGGTGATGCGCGAAGGAAGGCTCTCGATATCCGGCACGACCTCGTAGCCGATGTCGGCGCACATGGTTTTGAGGTAGTCGTGGCCGTAGCGGTCGACGGTGAGGCAGAAGGGGACCATGCCTTTGCGCTTGGCCTCCATGAGGGCCATGTGGGTGTCGTGGATGGCGTACTCCTTCTCGGTGCGGTCGCGGCCGTAACCGTGGTCCTGGGGGCGGCCGTCTGAGACGAGGAAGAGGATGCGCACCTTGGAGTCGTGGGCCTCGAGCTTGGCGGTGGCGTGGCGGATGGCGGGGCCCATGCGCGTCGAGCGGACGGGCGCGATCTTGTCGATGCGCTTCTTCACCACCTCGCCGAACTGCTCCTCGAGGTCCTTGACCACGTAGAACTCGACGTTCTCGCGGCCGTAGCCGGAGAAGCCATAGATTCCGTAGTTATCGCCGATCGTCTCCAGCGCCTTGATCAGGAGGACGATGCTCTCCTTCTCGAGGTCGATGATGCGCTTCGGCGGGGTGAGCAGCTCCTGGGCGCGGCGGGCCATCCACCAGGAGAAGTAGCGGCGAGGGTCGTCGTCGAACTCCTCTTGCTGGTACTTGCGCTCGTGCTTGGCGATCTCCTCGTCCGTGGAGGCGCTCATGTCGAGCAGGAAGGCAACGCTGACGTCGCGCTCGATCTTGTTGCGGCGCCAGTAGACCTTGTCGGTAGGCGTGACGCCGGCCTTGCGCTCGATGGCGTACTCCATCACGGCGTCGAAATCGATCTCTTCACCATCGAGGAGCTTCTTGATCTTGCGGAACATCTCGGGGCGTAGGAGCTCGAACTGGCGGCGGGTCTGGCCGACGAGCGCGGCGTGTTTCGAGAGGGTCTGGTCGAAGTAGGCGGGCGCACCTTCGCCGACGTTGTACTCGACGATGCGGCACCAGCGGGGGCGGTAGTCGCCGGCGCGGAAGTCCCACTCGTCGTAGAAGAAGTACTTTGGTTCGTTGGCGAGCTCGTGCTCGTCGTCGGCGGTGCTGAGGCCGGTGACGGGTTGGCCGTCCTTCATCGGCATCTGCTGTGGCTTCTGCGACTTGTCGTTCTGCTGCTGTTGCTGGAGTTCCTTGATGAGGTTTGTGAGGAATAGCTCGGAGGACTGCGTCAGGTCAGCCTCCGCCATGTCGGTGATGGTGATCTCGACGCTCTTCTCCAGCATCTGCTTGAGCTGCTCCGGCGAAAGCGGCGAGGCGTTCTCCTTGTCCAGGCGTTGGTTACGGAGCTTCATTAGAAGCTGCACGGTCTCCGGCTTGAACTCGCCGCGGAAATCGACGGGTTGCGGGCTCTCGTACGGCACCTGCTCGCCCTTCGGGAAGTCGATGTTGGCGTCGCTGCCCGAGGAGTCGGCGGACATCGAGAGTTCCATCTTTTCGTCGTCGAGGTCCGACCATTCGTTGAACTGGTCTTCAGGGAAGAGGTTCGGGATGCGGCCGGCGATCTCGTAGAGGCGAATAACTGCCTCGCCCGAGTCTTCGACGGTGGCCTGTGGTTGCTGCAGCATGCGTATCACGCCGATCGCGTCAGCCATCAAAGCAATCAGTTGCTCAGGCCAGCGCAGGTGTTCCATGCCGCCGAGGCTCACGCGCACGAGGTTCTCGACGAAGGCCTGGCGCAGCGGCATCTGCTCGATCTCGGGACGGCGGTCGATCTCGCGCTCCTGGCGGTCGCCGTAGGAGCGGCGGATGCCGCCGTACTCCTTGCTGATCAGCACATCGATCCGCGCATCCTCGACGATGGTAAAGAGGTCGGAGGCCAGGCGACGGTCCGTGAACAGGTCGAAGAAGCGCTCCATGTCGGTGAGGGGCGCATGCAGTTCGGGCAGCGCCTCGCCTGGTGCATCGACATGGCCGTCCGAGTCGAGCGGCGGCGCCGACGGCAGGTCGCCAGCGGCCTCGCGCTCCTCTTCGAGAGCATGGCGGCGGTCCTCGAAGACGTTGCCAGGGCGGTCGAACTCGAACTCGAACGTGCCGAACTCGAGATGGCCGGCCTGGTGGGTGCAGTAGACCTTGTAGACGCGGAAGTTCTGGTCTTTATCGGAGAACTCCTCTACGTGTGGCGGCAGGAAGATAGAGGTGCCCTCGGTGGACGGCGCTTCGGTCTCCACCCAACCGATGCCCTTCTCCGCCAACGCTTCGGACGAGTGCACTGCGACTTCGGCGCCGGTGAGCGCCTTCCCGTACATGCGGAGAATGTCGGCAACCTTGCTCAGCTCGACGCGAGACGAGAGCGCTTCGAGCATCTCCTCGCCACGGCTGGACTCCAGGCGGAAGTAGGCCTCGCCGCCTTCCTGGCTCTGGTCGAGCAGGGCGCTTCCGGCAGCGTGCCATTCGGCGATCGTGTCAGCGGGGATGCGCTGCAGCACGACGGCGGCCGTCTTCAGGAACTCCATGGCGGCAAGAGGAGAGCGGGGCACAAGGTCTTCGGCGAGGGAAAGCAGGAGGCCGTGTGATTCGTGGTCGACTTCGGCCAGCGCCCGGGCAGCTTCGGCGAAGAAGGCGAACGCCTGGCGGCCCTCGCGACGTGCCAGCTCACGGGAGAGGTTCAGAAAGCGGCCACGCTGGATCTGCTGGATGTTGGCCAGCAGCGCCGGGCCCTTCTCCAGGTACGAGCGCGCGTCAGCCCATCCGGTGGAGGCCAGCGCTTCAGCGAAAGTCAGAAAGGCGGCGCGGTCTTCGCCTGACAACGGATCGAGCGCGCCAGGCCCGATGCTCAGGCAGTGAGAAGCGAGGTCGTACGAGCGGTCGCAGAGGGCATCGACGAAGCGAACGAGGATGCGCCCTTCGTCCAGTGACATGCCGCGGAATAGCTGAGGGCTGCCGTCGAAGAACTGCACCGCAAGAGAGGCCGAGCGCCATGTGCCTTTGTAGAGCAGCTTCCCAAGGTTCATCCAGTCCGACACGCGGTCGGCGCCGACCTGGGGAAGCGTGCCGGGTGATGCTCGGAAGAACGACGCGGCGAGCGCGGACGAGAGTTCGGCCAGCTCGCGGCCGAGTTGCGTCCAGCGCTGGAAGCCGTCGGTGCCGAGCAGCGGCAGCACCTGCGGCGTTACGCGGTAGTACTCACCGGCCGCTTCCCACGAGCGCCACGACTGCTTCGCGAGGTCGAGGCCCTGCTCTGCCCACGCCTGCAACTCCTCGTCGGTCAGTCTATCCGCGACGGCGTCTGCGGCTTTGTGGAACTCCGCGACGAGGCTGGTCGAGAAGAGTGTGAGCTGTTTGTCGTAGTGTGAGTAGATCTTTTGGCGTTCGCTGGTCATGCAATTCAAATATACGTTATGTGTGGCCTAAGGCGGACGCGAGGTGCACATGCGGTCGCTGGCAACGTGCGGCGAGCAAACGTGGCTCGCCCAGGGACGGTGCGAATTTGCACAGCGGAATGCCGAGGGCGCTTCACGTGCCAACCGCGAGGCAAGATCCGCAAGAGGGTCCGTGGCCGCTCGAAACGATTGTTGGCGAATCGCCGGGTGAGGCGCCCCTACAAGGTGTGCGTTACTCGAAGATGCTGGAGACGACTTCTTCGATGGAGCGCTGGAAATAGGCGATTCTAGGCTGCCTTGGCTGGGACGTGTTGTCGGAGTGCCTCAAGGAATGCTTCAGGTTCGACCGGTGAAATGTGGATCACTCCACCGCCGGTCATCCACCTGCTGTAGCGCCATACATCTCGAAGGTCCGATACGGAAATGCGAAGATCGATGTGTTCCTCGTATAGAGAAAGCCCCTTGGACACGAAGGAGAAGAATGGGCTGTGACGCACCCCATCGGTGACGCTCAAAACGGCTGCGTAGTCGACGTTCGTGCTGCTCCACCAGAACTTGCGGATCAGGAGGTGATCCTGTGCTAACTCAATCCAATTCCCTCGCTGGCGTGTCGCAAGATAGAAGAGTGGAGTCGATATGGCGGAGAAGATCAGCATGCTAGCACCAGCGATGAACAGATTCTCTGCAGTTGCCGCGAACACCCACACCGAAATCATGAGCATGGTGCACAGCACAAGGAATGCCCCATACTGTTGCCAATAGCTCGTGGTGCGCACGGCAAATCGCGCCGAAGTCAAAAGACCCCCTAGCTATTCGAAGATGCTCGAAACGACTTCTTCGATGGAGCGCTGGACGTCGCGGTCGTCGGTGAGGGCCCAGATGATCGCGACCTGGCAGGCCCGGCGTGGCTCAATGCCCTGGTGGATGAGCTTGCCGGCGTAGATCAAGAGGCGAGTGCTTACGCCTTCGGCGAGGCCGTGCTCCTTGAGGTGTCGTACCTTTTCGCCGAGCTTGGCGAGATCGTTCGCAATCGCATCCTCAACCCCCGCTTCTTTGGCGATGATGGTCGCTTCGAGGTCGCGCGGAGGGTAGTTGAACTCGATGGACATGAAGCGCTGGCGGGTGCTGTGCTTGAGGTCTTTTAGCGCGCTCTGGTAGCCGGGGTTGTAGGAGATCACGAGAAGGAAGCCGTCGCGCGCCTCGACGATCTGGCCGAGCTTCTCGATGGGGAGAAGACGGCGGTGGTCGGTGAGAGGGTGGATGAGGACAGTGGTGTCTTTGCGCGCCTCGACGATCTCGTCGAGGTAACAGATCGCGCCCACTTTGACGGCGCGGGTCAGCGGACCGTCGATCCAGCGGGTTGAGTCGCCTTCAAGGAGGTAGCGGCCGACGAGGTCCGAGGCGGTGAGGTCTTCATGGCAGGCGACTGTCACCAGCGCACGGCCGGTCTTGTCATCTCCCTTGCCGTTGCCGCCCTTGGCCTCGCGAGTGACGCTAATCGGCCGACCGAGCTTGTAGGCCATGTACTCAACGAATCGCGTCTTGCCACAGCCGGTGGGACCCTTCAGGAGCACGGGTATCTTCTCGGCGTACGCCGAGTTAAAGAGCTCGATCTCGTCCTTCACCGGCGCATAGAACGGCTCGGTGGAAACAACGTACTCCTCGATTGCGTACTGCTTGTAGGTCTCTTCAGTCGTCATGTCCCGGTCTTTCACTCACAAACGCTATCTGTAGCATACCTGCGTTATGACGATGACGCTAACCTCGCGCGGGCCTTCTTCCAGTTATCAATCGTCTGCTTCTCCGTGCCAGCCATGTTGCCGCTGGTATCGATCACCACGTGAGCGTGCTTTCGGCGCTCCTCGTTCGTCATCTGGGAGCGGATGCGTTCCATCACCTGTTCTTTGGCGAGCCCACTCCGCTCTGCGACCCGCGCGGCCGCGATTTCGGGATCGGTCACGGTGACCCAGATCTCGTCGGCGAGATCATCCCATTTCGCCTCGAACAAGAGCGCTGCCTCGAGCACGGCGATTTCGTGGCCTTTCTTTTCGAGGTCGACAAGCTTCTCGCGCATCATGCCCTTCATGCGTGAGTGGGTGATCGAATTGAGCCTCGCGAGATTCTTCGGGTCGGCGAAGACGATGGGGCCTAGCTTCTTGCGATCGATAGTGCCGTCAGATGCGACGACTTCTTCGCCGAACGCTTCGATGATCTCGTGGTAGGCAGGACGGCCCGGCAAGTAGACCTCATGCCCGACGAGGTCGGCATTCAATATGGGCGCGCCCTGCGCTTCGAGTATCGCCGCGACGGTCGACTTGCCAGTTCCAATGCCACCGGTGAGGCCGATAACGAACATGGGGATGTCCTCAGATGAAAACGTCCGCCTGCTTCGGCGGATGTGGCCTGATTCTAATCAGATGTGTGAAAAGCGGTCAAGGAATCGATGCTGGGAAGGCCTCATACTTTGAGTATGCGCGCGAGTATGATAGTATGGGCATATGGCGAGCGAACGAATCACCATCACGCTTCCGGAACGATTGGCGAAACGCGTGCGGCAGCAGGCGAAGAAGACAAAGCGGCCTGTCAGCAAAGTTATTGCCGATGCGATTCAGGCCGAGGAAGCCGCCGTCCGGCGACAGCTGCTAATCGAGGGATACATTGCCACCCGCGATGAGAATAGGAGAATCGCGGAGGAGTTCTGGCCAATCGCGGGGGAGACGTTGCCGGATGAAGACTGGAGTGACTACGAGGAGGCGAAGTAGCTTGCCTAGCCCTGGATAAAGCAGCGAAGCTGAAATGGTCAGACGAGGCGAAATCTATATGGTCAGCTTTGAGCCAGCTCGTGGTTTTGAACAGGCGGGCTTTAGACCGGGATTGGTCATCCAGAACGACGATGGCAACCAATTCGCCTCGACTACGATCGTTGCTGCGATGACAAGACAGCACCGAGACTACCCCGTTCGAGTGCGGGTCGGCGCTAAAGAAAGCGGTCTGCGCGAGGCCTCCTCGGTGATGCTGGACCAGCTTCGAACGGTCTCGCAGGACCGGCTAGGCCGAAGAGTCGGTCGGCTTACACCGAACGCAATGGTCGACGTGGACGACGCGCTGCGAGTGAGCCTCGGTCTCGCTTAGGCCGCCTTCACCTTCTTTACCTCTTCGATGAATGCGGGCACGAACTCCTTCCAGTCCGCGACCACCGCCCAGCGAGACGACTTGAAAATGCCGGCGTCGGCGTCCTTGTTGACGGACGCGATGTTCTTCACCGAGGAGATGCCGGCCATGTGCTGGCTCGCACCAGAGATACCGATCGCGATGTAGAGGTCAGGTGTCACGACCTTGCCGGTGAGGCCGACCTGTGCTGCCACGGGGTACCAGCCCAGATCGCAGACGGCGCGGCTCGCGCCCACAGCGCCGCCGAGGATACCCGCGAGTTGCTCGAGCTGCGTGAATGCTTCGGGCCCGCCCAGGCCACGGCCACCGCTGACGACGACTTTCGCATCTTCGAGCCGAACGCCCTCCGACTCTTCCTTCTTTCGGCTCACGATCTTGACGCGGATAGCGCCGGCATCGACGCCAGCAGGCTTCGTGACAATCTCCGCGCCGGACTGACCACCCTCCGCGGGTTCCAGTGCCTTCACGCGAACAGTGGCCATTTGGGGCATCGCGTTGATCGAGTAGCGCGCACGGGCCGCGCCGCCGAAGGCCGGCCGCTCGGCGATCAGCTTGTCGCCGTTCATCTCGAGCTTCACGCAGTCCATCGCGACCGCCGTTCCAAGCTTCTGCGCGAGCCGCGGCGCGAGGTCACGGCCGATCATGGTCTGGCCGAACAAGATGATTGCCGGGTCGACCTCGTTCGCGAGGCTCTCAGCAGGCGGAAGGTACGCGTCCCCGACGTATTCGCCGAGAATCGCGTCGTCGACGACGATGACCTTCTGCGCGCCGTAGGAACCGGCTTGCTCGGCCAGCCCCTGCACGCCCGAACCCAGCAGGGCGACCGTTACAGGTCCGCCAAGGGCCTTCCCCGCGCCGACTAGTTCAGCCGTGACAGGGTTGAGCTTCCCGTCTTCCGTTGCTTCTCCGAAAACAAGTACTCCGTTTGGCATCGGCTTCTCCTAGATCAACTTTGCGTCGCGAAGGCGCTGGGCGAGGACTTGAGCCTTCTCTGCAGCTGTTTCACCTTCGATGACTTCAGTTTCGACCTTCGTTTCGGGCACGAACAGCGCTTCCAGTGTCACCCTGTTCGCCGGGGGCGAGATGCCAAGGTCGGCGCAGGTCCAGTTCTTCACTTCCTTCTTCGCTGCTGCCATGATCTGCTTCAGCTGCGGGTACCGCGGCTCGCCGAACTCGTTCGAGACGGTGACGACGGCCGGAGTGGAGGCTTCAACGGTCTCAAAGCCGTCAAGGAGCACGCGTTCGACGGTGATCTTGCCGCCGTCCATCTGCATATCCTTGGCGATCGTGATCACTGGAGCCCCGAGAATCTCCGCTACGGTCGAACCGACGACTCCCATGTCCCAGTCGGTTGCCTGGCGGCCGGCGATAACGAGATCGAACGGGCCGAGTTTCTGGATCACGGCGGCCAGCACCTCAGCGATCGCCCAATGGTCCGCATCGTTCACAGCCGCGTCGTTGACATGCACGCCTTCGTCGGCGCCCATGGCAAGACCGGTCTTGATGCTGTCACGGAAGGAGTCGGGCCCTACGCTTACAACGGTAATGGTTGTGTCCGGCACCTTGTCTTTGATGCGCAAGGCAGCCTCGACACCGATGGTGTCGAACTGGCTGGGCACAGGCTGGATGCCGGGCGCGGGAATAACCTTCTTCGCCGCCTCGTCAACCTTGAACTGGGAAGCGGGGGTCTCAGGGTCTGGCACCTGCTTTACCAGACAGACGATGTGGGCCATATGGGACCTCCTGATGGGGCGGGGTGTTCTTATTGGGTGGCGCTAAATGCGCTGAACGAGTATGTGAAATAAATCACCCGACGCGCAGTATAGCACCCACTAAGGTTGTGGCAAACGGGTGAGCCGCAACAATCCATCTCCCCTCTTCCGCAATACGGGCACCACCTTGGATACGTCCGTCCGTGCACAGTACTCTACGTCCGCGCGCAGGCCGATCCTGCGCAAAGTCTGAGCGTGCCGGGACTCAGTCACTTCGCGCGCGACGTCTTTGATCGGTGAGCCTTCAGCCAGGGCCACCATTGCCCGACCGACAGCGAAGTCTTCTTCCGACGACCCTGCATCACCGGCGCAGGCGATCGTGATATCGGTGGTAGTCTGCTGCGCCAGCCCAAGGGCAGCCTTCACTGCCGCCGTCAGATTCAACGAGCAACCCACGAGAACCGCTGCGGCTGTGTCTGCGACTTCGGCGATTGCACGGGTGCCGTTGGAAGTAGCAAGGATCGCTGACTTGCCGCGGAAGTCGAAGCTCGAGAACTCCACCGGCGAGTTCCCGTAGTCGAAGCCCTCGGGCGGAAGGCCCCCGGCTTCTCCACAAAGATAATGGCCGGGCAGCCTCTCTTTGAGATGGCGGGCCTCATCGACGTGTGCGGCTACCACCACGCATTCACAGCCGCGCTCGAGCAGCGTCACGATGGTCGACGAGGCACGGAGGACGTCGACGACGATGACGACCTGACCATCGTGCGGGCCGCCAATTCGGGCGTTGGCTGTCCGGGGTGGCTTTGCGGGCTGTCCCATATCAGTCGGCGGGTATACTATCCCGAAGAAGGCGGATTGGACACTCTAGAGAACACGGCCGGCCGCTCAGGCCCCGTTCGCAGGGCCCCTGGACCAGGAGCTTCTTCTTTGTTCGCCGAAAAGCTGCGGGCTGCGCAGGAGATCAATAACAGCCATCTCTGCATCGGGCTGGACCCAGACCCGGAGTTGATGGCTCACCCGCACATTCCTTCCTTCTTTACCGAAATCATCGAGGAAACGAAGGACCTTGTATGCGCTTACAAGCCGAACCTGGCGTTCTTCGAGGCGCTGGGGACCAGCGGAATGCAGCTGATGCTCGAGGCCATTCGCGCAGTGCCCAAGCACATCCCGATCATCGCGGACGCAAAGCGGGGAGATATTGGCAACACTGCGAAGTTCTACGCGAAGGCGCTCTTCGGTGTGTACAAGTTCGACGCCGCAACTGTGAACCCGTACGGCGGCCGCGATGCCGTCGAGCCCTTCGCGGCGTACCGCGACAAGGGTGTTCTTGTCTGGTGCCGGAGCTCCAATCCGGGCGCCGCTGATGTGCAGGACCTGACACTGGAAAACGGCAAGCCCCTCTACGAGACGATTGCCGAGCGCGCACGGGACTGGAACGTGCACGGGAATATCGGTGTGGTCGCCGGAGCGACCTGGCCCGAACAGATCGAACGCGTCCGAGAGATCTGCCCCGACCAGGTAATGCTGGTACCGGGCGTCGGCGCGCAGCAAGGCGAACTCGAAGCGGCAGTGCATGCGGCTATGGATACGCAGGCCAGTGGGTTCATAGTCAATGCCTCTCGGGGAGTGACATACGCGTCGCGCGGCGACGATTATGCGGCCGCCGCGCGCAAAGAGGCGCAACGCCTTCGAAACCGCATTAACGTGATGCGGGAAGCTGCGCTGGCCCGGGGATAACGGCCGTGGTCCTCGAAATTCGACTCGGGGATACGGTACGGCTCCGAAGGCCCCACCCCTGCGGAGGCACGGACTGGGAAGTCGTGCGGTTGGGCGCCGACATCGGGATCCGCTGCCTGGGCTGCAAGCACCGCGTTCTGCTGGCCCGAAGTGTCTTCGAGAAGCGAGTGAAGACGTTCCTCAGCCGCGGACCTCTGACGGAGGACCCAGCCTGAGGACGCAGCCTGCGATTTACGAACCACACGTCCGGGATGTCGTGCGTTCGCGCGCGCTGCTGGCAGACCCGCGATTCTTCAGCCTCTGGCTTAGCCAGGGCCTGGCCCAAACGGCTCAGAACGCTTTGCTGTTCAGTCTGCTGGTCGTGGTACTGAGCATCACCGGCTCGTCGGTCTCTACGAGCCTCCTCGTTCTCAGTTTCATCCTGCCTTCCATACCACTGGGGTTCGTCGTGGGAGTGCTGCTGGATCGCGTTGACAAGCGACCCGTGCTGATCGTCACCAGCCTGATCCGCGCCGGAGCCTGTGTCGTCCTGTTCTTCTTTCATGGGAATGAATGGGAGATCTACGGCGTCAGCCTCGTGATTGCTTCGGCGAGTCTTTTCTTCAACCCGGCGGTCGTCGCGCTGATTCCTTCGATGGTGCCGCGGGAGAGGCTTGTCCCGGCCAATAGCTTCTATAACTTTACGCTGACGGCTTCGCAGCTCATCGGAATGGTGTTCCTGGCACCAACGATGCTGAAGACAGCGGGCGCAGACGGAATGTTCATCGCGGCGGCGGCGATGTTCGGACTGGGCGCTCTGCTGGCGACGCGCGTCTCGATCGCCGATCGCAGCCAGGTAATGAAGCTAACGCAGGGCACCTTCGGAAGCATCCCAACGGAGTTCCGCGAAAGCTGGCGGGTCCTGACGGCTGACCGATATTCCGTGCTGGCGCTCATGCAACTCATCGTTAGCAGCACGCTGGTGCTCCTGTTCGCGATCCTGATACCCCGTTACATGACGGAGGTGCTGGACGTACCGCCCGACAACGCAGCGTTTGTCTTCGCGCCGACGGGAATCGGAGCGCTCGTTGGGTTGCGGCTCCTGCCCATAGTCGCCAGGCGCAGCAAGAACCGTGTCGTGGCGATTGGACTTGCCGGCATCGCTGTTTGTCTCGTTCTCCTGGCGCTGGTCAGCCCTATCGCCGACTTCTGGGATGGGGCGCCCGGGGCTCTGGACGTCGCGCGGCTGCTGCGAGTTTCGGTGTTGCAGGGATTTGTAATGCTCTTTGCTTTCCCGATGGGGCTTTCGTATGCGCTCCTCAATGCGCCGGCGCAGACAGTCCTGCATGAGCGTGCGCCGCCCGAGATGCGAGGCCGCATCTTCGCGACGCAGGTGGTATCGGCCAACTTCATCTCGCTAATCCCGCTGCTAGCTATCGGCGCCATCACAGACCTGGTTAAGGTCACAGTTGTGCTGCTCCTACTCGCAGCGCTCGTGTGGGTCGTTGCCTACGTGAGCTACAAGATGGGCGCACCAACAGAGGCTGATGAGGCTGAGGAACGTACTCCGCAGAGCGTCGGTACTTGATTGACGGCCCGCGATTTACGGACGTAGAGTGGAATTGAGTACAGGAGGTGCGGATTGGTCGAGATGACCATAGAGAGTATACGCGTGAACCTTATGAATTATCAGCGCGTGGTCATCTTGAGGGAGAAGGATTCCGACCGCTACCTGCCGATCTGGATCGGTCCTGCGGAGGCGGATGCCATCGCAGTGAGGTTACAGGATGTACAGATCGTCCGTCCGCTCACACATGACCTGCTTAGGAATGTGATATCGGACCTCGGTGCCACGGTGGAGTACGTCTTCGTGAACGATCTCTCCAACGACACCTTTTTCGCCAAGATAATGCTGGCGAGCAACGGGCGCTCGATCGAGATAGACTCCCGGCCGAGCGACGCTATAGCGCTGGCAGTGCGGGCGCAGGTCCCCATCTACGCCGACGAGTCTGTGCTGGAGAAGGCAGGCGTGCGCCTGGACGAAGAAGGCGGCATCGACGCAGTAACCACCGGCACAACGCCGATCGAGCCTTCAGGCGAGGTCTCCCCGGAGGAGCTGGAGAAGCTGAGCCCTTTCCGTGACCTGATAGAAGGACTCGACCTGGAGGACTTCGGCAAGAAGTAATCGCGCGATTGTGGCAGAATGACGCCGGGCTGGAGGCCCGGCATTTTTGTTAACGAATTCTTCTTGTCGACTCTAAAAAAAGATTGTGATATGTTTCGCAATGGTAGCGGACCCATCGCTGCGGAGGCCCTTTTCCGGCCATGATGTCGAGGCTTCCGCCCGCGATGCGACTGATGGGGCTGGGATGGTACTTCGTCCTGGCCATAGTCGGGGGATTAGGCGGAGGCGTCCTGCTGGACAGCTGGCTCGATACGGATCCAGTCTTCACCTTGATCGGGCTGTTTGGGGGGCTGATTCTCGCCTTCTGGGGTGGCTACCTCATGCTTATGGAAGCGATCGGCAAAGGTAGAGGAAGCAAGGAAGAGTAGATGCGAACCCGCCTCATAGTCCTCGGTGCGCTGGCCCTGATGGCGTTCGGATTTATCTTTCTGCGCGGGCCAATCCCCCACATCTCCGTCGCCGCCGAGCCGCTGACCAAGGTTGGCGGCGTGAAGCTGACCAACACCATGATCACGTCGTGGATCGTGGTCGTACTCATCCTCATAGTTCTCGTCTTCATCATGACGCGCAAGTGGAGCATCATCCCGGGCGGCGTGCAGAACTTCGTCGAGGCTGTCGTGGAGGCCTTTTATAACCTGGTCGTGGGCATTGCCGGTGAGGAGAAAGGCCGGAAGTTCTTCCCGGTGGTCGCCACCATCTTTTTCTTCATCCTGATCAACAACTGGCTCTCCCTGACGCCGATCTTCAACACGATCGGCTGGGTGGGCCACGAAACGCCGGTCGAAGAGCAGCTGGAAGAGCACGGCTATGTAGAGGGCATCATCTTCGATGAGACGGAGGTCGCCGGGCTCACAATTTTCAGTATTCCGTTTTCCGGCATCAGCAACCTCGGCGTTACAAACGACGAACGCACCGTCCCTGAAGGCGAAGAGGAAAGCCACGACAAGTACGAAGCCGCAGCCGAAGAGGGAAAGTTCGTCGGCGAGCTGATCCCTCTCTTCCGCGGCCCCAACACGGACCTCAATACGCCGTTGGCCATCGCCATATGGTCCGCCATCTTCGTGGAGATGTGGGGGATCGGTGCACTCGGGATCTTCAAGTACGGAAAGAAATTCTTCAACTTCCGCGGCCCTATCGATTTCTTCGTGGGCATCCTGGAGCTGATCTCGGAACTGGTGCGCCTGCTCAGCTTCACCTTCCGTCTCTTCGGCAACATGTTCGCGGGTGAAGTCGTGATCTTGATGTTTACGTTCCTCACCCCACTGGTCATCACGTTGCCCTTCTACGGCCTCGAGATATTCGTCGGCGTCATCCAGGCGTTTATCTTCGCCACCCTGACGCTGGTCTTTGCTGTCATGGCAACACAATCACACGATGCACACGAAGCAGGACACGCCGAAGACGGGCACGCCCGTCACGACGCAGTCCCGGAACCCATCCAATGAAGCCAGTCACATACCAAACACCCACAAGGAGGCTCTAAGTGGAATTTCTTCTTTCAGTGGTGGGACCCACCGTCGAGGCCCTGAATTACGCGGCCCAGGCGGAGGAGTCTTCCACCGCATTCACGATCAGTGACGCAGGCATGAAGTCGCTTGGCGCAGGCCTGGCGATGGGTCTCGGTGGCTTCGGCCCCGCGCTCGCCATCGGTAACCTGGCCGGCCGCGCGATGGATGCTCTGGGCCGCAACCCTGAGGCGCAGCCCGTCATCCAGACGAACATGATTCTGGGTCTGGCGTTCGCCGAGGCCATCGGCATTTACGCGCTGGTCGTGGCGATCATGATCGGGTTCGTGTTCTAAGAAACCGAGAACGCGGCCAACAGAAGAAGGTAGCCAATGGAATTCGTATTGCTAGAGGCGTCAGGCATCAGCAAGCTGGGTATCAATCTGCCTGGTCTCGTCGCGCAGTTCATCAACTTCGGCATCCTTCTCATCGCCTTCACGTTCCTCTTTCGCCGGGTCGTCTTCCCGATGATGGACGAGCGCAAGAAGCGAATAGAGGAAGGCCTGCAGGCGTCGGAAGAAGCCAAGAAGCGCCTGTCCCAGACCGAGCAAGAAGTCTCGGCTGAGATGGCGAAGGCGCGACAGGAAGCGCAGGCGCTCATCTCGCAGGCGCAGCAGACGTCTGCTCGCATTGCTGAAGAAGGACGAACACAGGCGAGGACGGAAGCTGACCAGATCATCGAGCGTGCTCGCGCTGAGATCGCGCTAGAGCGTGACGGCGCTATCGCCGACCTGCGCCGCGAGTTCGCTGACCTGACGATCACCGCGGCCGAGCGGGTCATTAGACGCAGCGTGGACCGCGATGCCCACAAAGACCTGATCGAGCAAGTGCTGGCCGAGGCGCCGCAGACCGGGAGCAATAACTAACGTGATCCCGGAACCGGCAGCCCGTCGCTACGCAGAGGCGGCCTACCTCCTCGCCAAAGAGGGCGGCAATGCCGACGCCTGGGCAAACGGTCTGCAGGGTGTCGCGGCGCTCTTCGGAGACTCTGACGCTGGGCGCTTCTTTGCCAACACTCGCGTGTCCGCGGAAGCCAAGCGGGGGCTGGTGGAGCAGTCGCTGGCGGGCGCTGACCCGCAGGTGATGAGCCTGGCGTTGCTCCTGCTCCGACGGCGCCGGACATCGCTCGGGCCGCAGATCGCGCAGGCGTACCAGGAGATCCTGGACAGAGAGAAGGGTATCTCGCACGCCGTTGTCACAAGTGCCGTACCCCTGAGCGACGGTGAGCGGCGCGATGTCGAGCAGAAGCTGCGCGAGATCGCGGGCGGTCCTGTGACGATCGAGACGGAAGTCGATGAGAAGATCCTCGGCGGGCTCGTTGTCCGCATCGGTGACAGGCTGATCGATGGCAGCACGCGCAGCCGGCTTGTCGCGCTCAAGCAGCGGCTGGAAGGCGTGCGCTCGTGAGCAACACGGAGTCCAAGCAGCACGTGCTTTCTCGCATGGACGAAGAGTGGCCGAAGTTTCGCTCGCTAATGGAGTCGGTGGCCGACGAAGATTGGGACATCCCCGGAGTGACTGACGACTGGTGCCTGAAGGAAATGATAGGCCACGTCAACTTCTGGGCGAAAAAGGCAGAGACCGACATAACGCTGGCGGCACAGGGGAAGGCAAGTCAGATCAAGACCCCGGGTGGGCAGGAGAACGTCGATAAGTGGAACGCGCGTGAAGCAGCGAAAGGCAAGGCCCTGAGCCCGTCCGAGCTGAGATTGCTCGTCGAGAAATCGCACAAGGCCGCGCGGGCGGCGCTCGAAGTGGCGCCAGAGGCGGCGCTGGCGATCGAAGTAAATGGCTGGAGTGTGGGTGTGCGCTTCGCGGAAGACACTTACCGGCACTATCGAGAACACAGCGAACAGATCACAAACTGGCAACGAGAATTGGAGACGACCGAGGCATAGAAGTAGCTGCAGGTCTTCCGACCTGCCTCTTAAGCAGGTCGGAAGACCTGCAGCTACGGAGGACGAAGAGATGGCAGTACGACCAGATGAAATCGCATCGATAATCAAACAGCAGATCGAGCAGTTCGGCGGCGCCGTGACAGCGGTCGACGTCGGAAGTGTGGTCGAGTCGGGTGATGGCATAGCGCAGATCTACGGCCTGCGCAACACTCAGTACTCGGAGCTTCTGGAGTTCCGGACGACCGATGACGCCGGTAACCAGCGCACAGTCATGGGCCTCGCGCTCAACCTCGAAGAGGACACCGTCGGCGCCATCGTCCTCGGTGAGTACACGGGCATCAAGGAAGGCGACGAGGTCCGCTCGACCGGCCGAATCATCCAGGTGCCCGTCGGCGAAGGGCTGGTCAGCCGCGTAGTCGACCCGCTGGGCCAGCCCCTGGACGGGAAGGGTCCGATCACATCGACGAGCACCCGCCCCGTCGAGAAGATCGCGCCCGGCGTTGTCGAGCGCCAGAGCGTCGGCACGTCGTTGCACACCGGCGTCAAGGCGATCGACGCGATGGTGCCGATCGGCCGCGGCCAGCGCGAGCTGGTTATCGGCGACCGGTTCACCGGGAAGACCGCTATCTGCCTGGACTCGATCATCGCCCAGAAGAACACGGGCGTGATCTGCATTTACGTCGCGATCGGCCAGCAGGCTTCGAAGGTGGCGCAGGTCATCGGCATTCTCGAAGAGAACGGCGCGATGGGCCACACGATCATCGTCGCTGCCAACGCTGCCGACCCGGCCGCGTTGCAGTACATCGCCCCTTACTCCGGCTGCTCGATGGGCGAAGAGTTCATGGCGAACGGCAAAGACTGCCTGATCATCTACGACGACCTCTCGAAGCATGCCTGGGCTTACCGACAGATGTCGCTGCTGCTCCGCCGCCCGCCGGGCCGCGAAGCCTACCCAGGGGACGTCTTCTACCTGCACAGCCGACTGCTGGAGCGCGCGGCCAAGCTGGCTCCTGAGTACGGCGGCGGCTCTCTGACAGCGCTGCCGATCATCGAGACGCAGGCGGGTGACGTATCCGCCTACGTGCCCACTAACGTCATCTCGATCACGGACGGCCAGATCTACCTGGAGTCCGACCTATTCGCGGCAGGTATTAGGCCCGCGATCAACGCCGGTCTGTCGGTCTCCCGAGTGGGTGGCGCCGCCCAGACCAAAGCGATGCGACAGGTCGCCGGCGGAATGCGCCTGGGCCTCGCGCAGTACCGCGAACTGCAGGCGTTCGCACAGTTCGGTACCGCCGAGCTCGATGCAGCGACACGGCGGCAGCTTGAGCTGGGCCAGCGGCTAGTCGAGATTCTGAAGCAGCCGCAGTACCAGCCGCTGTCGCTTGGCCGCGAGGTGACGATCATTTACGCGGTCGTCAACGGCTACACCAACGACATCGAGCCGGCCAAGATCCGGGACTTCGAGGAGGCGTTCCACCGCTACATGGAATCCGCCCAGGCCGACATCCTGAAGGCGATCGAAGAAAACAAGATCATCGACGACCAGATCGAGCCGAAGCTGAAGGCTGCGATCCAGTCCTTCAAAGAAACGGGAGCCTGGTAGTGACCGACTGGAACAAGGAACTCGGACCAAGGACCATGACGCGAAGTCTCGTGTTCCATGTTCGATGTTCCATGCTCCGGGGCGGCGCCGGGGAGCGGGGATAGATGGCAGCTGGCCAGCTCCGCATCATCCGGCGGCGCATCCGCACCATCCAGAGCACCGCGAAGATCACGCGGGCGATGGAGCTTGTTGCTGCGTCGAAGATGCGTCGCGCACAGCTCAATGCCATCGCGGCGAGGCCCTACGCCGAGCGTCTGCGCTGGGTGCTGGCCGACCTTGCCGAGACGCTGGGCGGCGTCGATCCGGCCGATCTGCACCCGCTGCTGCGGCCACGGCCCGAGGTCAAGGCGGTCGAGCTGATCCTGGTCACGCCCAACCGAGGTCTTTCCGGCGGTCTGCCCGCCAACCTCAACCGCCGAGCCGCGCAGTTCGTGTTAGATCAAGGCAAGCCGACGCGGGTTATCGCGGTTGGCCGCAAGGGCCGCGACTTCATGCGCCGAACCGGGCAGCAGATCGTGGCGGAGTTCCTGGAGCTTGGCGACTACCCGGCATTCTTAGACGTAGCTCCCGTCGCGAACGTGGCGATCAACGACTTCTTGAACGGCGATGCCGACGAAGTCCATCTCCAGTATGCAGAGTTCGTGAACACGGTGACACAGCGGCCAACAGTGATCAAACTACTGCCGATCGAGGCACCAGAAGAAGCTGCGACTCACGGAGTGGACTACATATACGAGCCGAGCCGCGAGGCCGTGCTCGCGGAGCTGCTGCCACGTTATATCGAGCGGCAGGTCTACGGCGCGATCCTCGAGGCGGGCGCCAGCGAGCAATCGGCGCGAATGGTCGCGATGCGCAACGCAACTGACAACGCAACCGAACTGATGCAAGACCTGACGCTGGTATACAACAAGGCCCGCCAGGAGAGCATCACAAGCGAGCTGCTCGATATCGTGGGCGGTGTGGAAGCGTTGGCCGGGTAATGGAACAGGGAACTGGGAACTGGGAACATGGATTTCGGCGTCTCAATGCCTGGAAGTCAGCAGATGATCTTGCGAGTGAGGTTTTCCGGCTGACGGAGATGCTTGATCAGCGTCATCGCTGGCTAGGGCTGCAAGCAGTTCGTGCCGCGTTTTCAGTCAGCGCCAACATCGCTGAAGGCTATGGTAGAAGCTCTCTCGGAGACTACTTGCGGTTTCTCGAAGTAGCGGGCGGGTCGCTCAACGAGGTGGAGAACGCGTTGCACTTCATGAAGCGCAACAGCGTTTGCCCAACTGAAACTCTGCGTGCTGCGGAAGAGTTGCGGTGGAAGACGGGCAACTTGCTATTTGGGCTCGCCCGCTCACTGCGATCCAAACAGAAGAACAATGAAAACTGGCAACGCGGACTCATCAAAGAACAAGAAGCGGAATATGCAACGGGCCCCTCGAACGACATGTTCCCGGTTCCAAGTTCCATGTTCCTCGATGCGGAGGCATAACAATGGCTAAAGGTGCTAAGGGAAGCGTCGTACAGATCATCGGTACGGTTGTCGACGTTGAGTTTCCGGCGGAATCGCTGCCGGAGATCTACAACTCGATCGAGATCGCCGTAGGCGATGGGCGAACGTTGATCGCGGAGGTGCAACAGCACCTGGGCAACAACTGGGTGCGTTGCCTGGCGATGGACACTACGGACGGCCTCGCTCGAGGTGTCGCCTGCGTCGACACGGGCGCACCGATCGCCGTCCCGGTAGGGGAGCCCTGTCTCGGCCGCCTCTTCAACGTACTCGGGGCGCCGATCGACAACCTGGGTGAGGTGAAGTCGGACGAACACTGGCCAATCCACCGCCCTGCGCCAACGCTGGAAGAGCGCGAGACCTCCCCGAACATCCTCGAGACTGGCGTGAAGGTCCTCGACCTCGTGGCGCCCTTTACGAAGGGCGGTAAGGTCGGCGCGTACGGTGGCGCCGGCACGGGCAAGACCGTCATTATCCAGGAACTCATCCGCAACATCGCCACAGAGCACGGCGGTTACTCCGTCTTCGCCGGCGTGGGAGAGCGCTCCCGCGAAGGCAACGATATGTGGAACGAGATGAAGGAGTCAGGCGTCATCGACAAGACGGCGCTAGTCTTCGGCCAGATGAACGAGCCGCCAGGCGTGCGCGCCCGCATCGCTCTCACCGGCGTCACGATGGCTGAGTACTTCCGCGACACGATGGGCCAGGACGTGCTCATCTTCATCGACAACGTTTACCGATACATTCTCGCCAACATGGAAGTGTCGGCGCTCCTCGGCCGCATGCCTTCCGCGGTGGGCTACCAGCCGACACTGGCGACGGACATGGGCGCGCTGGAAGAACGGATCACCTCCACCAAGCGGGGCTCAATCACGTCGTTCCAGGCGATCTACGTGCCAGCCGACGACTACACAGACCCCGGCATCGTGACGACGTTCGGTCACCTGGACGCCGTCATCTCGCTGGACCGCGCGCTGGTCGAGCAGGCGCTGTATCCGGCCGTCGACCCGCTGTCCAGCTTCTCCCGCATCCTGGACCCGCGCATCGTCGGCGACGACCACTACCGCGCCGCGCGAGGGGTGCAGGCGGTGCTGCAGCGCTACAAGGACTTGCAGGACATCATCGCCATCCTCGGCGTCGAAGAGCTTTCGGACGACGACAAGCTGGCTGTCTCCCGGGCCCGCAAGATCCAGCGCTTCCTCACGCAACCAATGTTCGTCGCCGAGGTGTACACGGGCCGCCCCGGCCGCTACGTGTCGGTGAAGGACAGCGTGCGCGGGTTCCTGGAGATCCTGGACGGCAAGTGGGACCACCTGCCGGAGCAGGCGTTCTACATGGTCGGAACCATCGAAGAGGCAGCCGAAGCTGCGGAGAAGATGGCGGCGCAGGAGAAGGCCGCCTAATGAGCAGCAAGGAGCGAGTAGCCAGTAGCAAGAAGACGCGAGCCCAGAAGGGCTATAGGCGAGTCATCGCTTTCACTAAGGCCGACGAGCTTGCGTCTCTGTGCTTCGACGCGTCGCACGGGATCAAGAAAGTCGACAGCTGGCTCGCGAGCCAACTCATGCGGGCTTCGCTTTCCGCCCCCCTGAATATTGCTGAGGGACATGGCCGAGGTACCCTCAGGGACTTCCTGAAGTTCCTCGAGAACGCTCAATCGTCGCTCAACGAGGTCGAGTATCTTCTCGAGTTCCTGAACCGAAAGGATATCGTTTCAGACGATGAGTATGAGTTACTCGAGCCCGTTCGTGCGGAAGCCGCGGCCGTTCTAGCGGGCTTGATGAAATCACTCAGGCTTAAGCTTAAAGTTTCGAACGAGTGGCAGCGCAACCTGGGCGAGGAACACGCCGAATACCGTGTCAGCGCTGACGACGAGGAGAATTCGTGACGATCACTGCAGCTCTGTCACTACTGGCTACTAACTACTGGCTACTGGCTACTGGTTACTGGCTACCGAGGCAGATATGCCGCTAAGCGTCCACATCGTCACCGCTGAGCGTGAGGTCTACGCCGAAGAAGGCGTAGACCAGATCACGATCCCCGGCAGCGAAGGTGAGTTGACGGTGCTTCCTGAGCACGCCTCACTGCTGACGATGGTCAAGCCGGGGATCATGCGCATCGTGAAGGGCGGCGAGGAGACGATCTCGACCATCACGGGCGGCTTCCTGGAAGTACACAACGACCGCGTAACCATCCTAGCCGACTCCGCCGAGCGCGCCGAGGAGATCGACATCGCCCGCGCCGACGAGGCGCGGCTCCGAGCCCAGCGTTCCCTGGACGAGCGTGAGAGCCGCGAAGACCTGGTTGCCGCGGCGGCCGCACTCCAGCGCGCGCTACTCCGGCTACGAGCCGCTGAGCGCCGCAGCCGTCGCCCGGGTTCGCGACCACCGCCTGGCACGCCGGGAGCTTAGCGCTACGCAGTACAATCGGGGCCGATGACCCCTTCGGCGACTGAACAGCGCCTCGTGATCGAAGGTGGCGCACCACTGCGCGGCACCGTCCAGATCGGCGGGTCCAAGAACGCCACTCTCGGCGCTATGGCCGCCTGCCTCCTCGTCGACGAGGAATGCCTGCTAACAAATGTCCCTCACATCAGTGATATCGACCGGATGGCTGATGTTCTGCGCAGCCTAGGGGCAAACGTTACCTGGGAGAGCGCCGACACGCTACGCGTCAATGCTGCTGGTGTGACTAAATCGACACCCGACCGACATTCTGCGGAGAGTATCCGTGGCAGCTTTCTCATCATGGGCGCCCTGCTCTCTCGGATGGGCCAGGCCGCCTGCCCGCCACCGGGCGGCGACGTGATCGGACTGAGGCCGGTGGATGTCCATCTGAAGGGGTTCTCGGCGCTCGGGGCGGAGATCGTGGAGACGAAGGAGTGGTTCGAGGTCCGAGGCCCGAAGTTGAGGGCGGCACAGATCTTCAACGACTATCCGAGTGTGCTGGGAACGCAGAACTTGATGATGGCGGCGGCAAAGGTCGAAGGTACGACAACCATCGTTAACGCTGCCGCCGAGCCTGAGGTGCAGGGGCTGGCTGAAATGCTGCGAAGGATGGGAGCTGATATACGCGGCGAGGGCACAAATACTGTCGTCATCAACGGCACGACGATGTTGCGCGGCACGGAATACGCCATGATTCCCGACCGGGTCGAAGCAGGGACGTTCGCAATCGCAGCGGCGATCACCGGCGGTGATGTCGAGTTGGAGAACGCCGTGCCCGGACATGCGACGGCTCTCATCCACAAGCTGCGCGAAACCGGCGCTGAGGTGGAGACGGACGGCGACCGCCTGCGTGTTAGAGCAAGCGGTTCGCTAAGTGCGGTCACGATTCAGTCGCTGCCCTATCCGGGCTTCGCGAGCGACCTGCAGGCGCCAATGGCGGTGCTGCTGACCCAGGCGGCCGGCCTGAGCCGTGTTATGGAGCGCGTCTTCGACAACCGCCTGCTCTACGTCAAGGAGCTCCAGAAGATGGGCGCCCGCATAGACACTCTTGACAACACGACTGCTATCATTGACGGGCCCACGCCTCTGACGGGCACTCGCGTGACCGCCCTCGATATCCGAGCGGGTGCCGCTGTCGTCCTGGCGGGCCTTGTGGCGAAGGGCAAGACGGAGATCGCGAACATTCATCACATCGACCGGGGCTATGAGGAGATCGACACGCGGCTGCGCTCCCTCGGCGCTCACATCGAGAGGATTTGATGGTATTTGGCAGAAGGATCGGCGTAGACCTCGGCACGGCTAACGTGCTCGTCTATGTGAAGGGCCGGGGCATCGTGATCAACGAACCGGCAGTGGTCGCGGTGGCGACGCGAGACAACAGCATTGTCGCGGTGGGCACAGAGGCCCGGGAAATGTTGGGGCGCACGCCCGGCGCGATCCAGGTCATCCGGCCAATGCGCGAAGGCGTCATCGCCGACTACATCACGACTGAAGCGATGCTGCGCTACTTCATAGGTAAGGTCGTGGGCCGAGTGTCATTCGTGCGACCGGAAGTAATGATCTGCGTCCCCGCCGGCGTCACCGGTGTTGAGCAGCGCGCAGTGCAGGACGCGGCGGAGGCGGCCGGCGCGCGGCGGCCAGCGCATCTCATCCCGGAGCCGCTTGCAGCAGCGATCGGCGCCCGCATCCCGGTAAACGTGCCGCAGGGCCACATGATCGTCGACATCGGGGGTGGACGGACCGAGGCGGCGGTCATCTCCATGTATGGGATCGTTGTCAGCGAGTCCGTGCGTGTGGCGGGCGACCGCCTGGATGACGCTATCGCCGCCTACGTGAAACGCCGCCACAATCTCGTCGTCGGAGACCGCACGGCAGAAGAGCTCAAGATCGCCATCGGCTCCGCCAGCATGCTAGATGAAGAGATGACGTACCAGGTGCGTGGCCGCGACCAGATCACGGGCCTTCCGCGCACGATCACCGTCTCGTCCACCGACGTCACCAACGCCATACAGGACCCGCTGACTGCCATCGTCGGGGCGGTGCGCTCAGTGCTGGAGCGGACGCCGCCGGAGCTCGCCTCGGACGTTGTGGACCGCGGCGTGGTGCTCTCCGGCGGGACGGCGATGCTGCGCAACCTCGACCGGTTGATCACCGAGGAGATCGGCATCCCCTGCTACGTGGCTGACAACCCGATGGAGTGCGTGGCGATGGGCGCCGGCATCGCGCTGGACCACCTTGACCTGATCAAGCGTTCGATGCCCGCTGAAGGCGAGTGGCTGGTCAGCTTCTAACCTCTACTCCCGGTCAAGAATCGCCGCCAGGCGCTCCCAGCTGAACGACTTGAACGACTTTCTGCGGGCGGAACGCCAGTCCAGCGTGCCGCGTGAGACGCGGAATTCGCCTAGCTTTTCGTCGTCGCTCCAGACGGTGATAGTGGCGTCGACGTTCTTTAGCGGCTTGGTCGGCAGGCTGATCTCGATGTGATGCTTGGGCAAGCGGCACCTCCCGTCAGGTTATCGCCCGCGGTTATTTCGGCGAGGAGTTCCCGGCCTTCAGGTAGTAGGTCATTCCCTGCAGGGACAGCACGGGGTCGATTCGCTTGATCTGCACCCCGCGCGGGACGTGCGCAGCAATCGGCGCGTAGTTCAGTATTGCGCGTACGCCGCACTTCACGAGGCGGTCGATGGCGTTCTGTGCGGTTTCCGCCGGCACGGCAACAATTCCGACGTCGACCGGGCCCGCGCCAAGCACTTTCTCCAGATCGGCCGTATCGTGGATGGTCAGGCCAGCCATCTCTTTGCCGATCATCGAGGCGTCTGAATCAAAGGCCTCCACGATGCGGAACCCTTGCGGCCCGAAGCCCTCGTAGCCGAGGATCGCGCGGCCCAGGCGGCCAGTGCCGATGAGTGCCATCCGCCATTGGCGGTTCAGTCCCAGGATCCGGCGAAGCTCTTCCAGGAGCTTCTGCACGTTGTACCCACGGCCCTGCTTGCCGAAGCGACCGAAGTAGCTCAGGTCCTTTCGAATCTGCGCCGGTGTTACGTTCAGTTGCTGGCCCAGCTCCTGAGAGCTCACCACTTCTCGGCCCGATGATTCGAGCGAAGCGAGGGCCCTGGCATAGAGGGGAAGGCGATCGATGACTACTGGAGGAATTTCCATAGACTTAAATCATTTAATCTATTGCGCACGCATGGCTGGATAGATTGAAACGTTTGAGCACAATTTCACCATCGGCCCTGCCCTCGGTCAAGCTCAGCGTAAATAACGGCACGCCCACAGCAATGGAGACGGTAACAGCAGGTTAAAACGTTGCGTCTACCTAACCGAGGCCCGGCCCAATGAGGGCACGGCCAGCATTTGCTCGCGAGCGAGGTAGGCCATGGCAGAAGACCGCGAACGTTCTGAGGGTATATTTGGCGTATTCAACGGACCCGCCACCACGGAGGCGGAAGGAGCCGGCGAACAGCCCAGCGACGGCATCCCGTCCTTTTTCGCACGTAACACGCAGGCGGAGGCCGAACCCATCGAATCTACGGACTCCATGTCTGCGTTCATCTCGCGCTCGACCGCCGTCGCTGAGGAAAAGGAGCTGGAGGACGACAGCCTCATCCCTCCTGCACCGCGGACTTTCTCTGAAGTCGGACTCTCCAAGGCTTTCCTCACAGACCTCACACTCAAAATCATCCACTACTCGGGCACTCCCTCAATGGCCCAACTCGTCCGCCGACTCGGTCTATCGCAAGAGATCGTCTCGCAGCTGCTGAGCGCCCTCACGGAAGAGCGCCTCGTCGAGATCCTCAGCCAGTCTGACCTGTACACGGGCAACTACCGTTATCGTCTGTCGGAGCGCGGCCAGGGTCGTGTATCAGAGGCCCTGGAGCGCACACGGTACGCGGGCCCCTGTCCGGTTACCGCGGAGCAGTACAACACGGTCATCAAGCGCTTGATCGAGTACAAGCAGGACACCGGCAGCCGCACCCGGATCAAGGCTGCCATGCACGACCTCGTTCTGCCTTCCGCCACCACGGATTCCCTGGCACGCGCACTCTACTCCGAAAGGTCCACGATCATCTATGGGCCGTCCGGAAACGGTAAGACGGTCCTCCTGGAGCGCTACTGCGAAGAGATGGGCGGGTTTTCTTTGCTGCCCTACGCTATCTACGCCTACGGCCAGGTGATCCGCGTCTTCGACCAGTCCATCCACACGCCGCTCGAACAACAGGGCGACGATAGCACCTCGCTGAAAGATGACATGAAGCGCGACAGGCGATGGGTCATGGTTAAGCGGCCGGCCATCGTACTCGGTGCGGAGATGGACCGCGAAGCGCTGGACCTGGGTTATGACCCGTCGGCACGCTTCTATCAGGCACCCCCTCACGTGAAAGCGACAGCCGGCGCGCTGGTAATCGATGACTTCGGCCGGCAGCAGATCCCAACCCGGGACTTGCTCACGCGCTGGCTAATCCCGATGGAGCGCGGCTGGGACAGCCTGACTCTGGCCACGGGAGAGAAGCTGGTGGTGCCGTTCAAGGTGCAACTGCTGTTCAGTACCAACATGCCAGTAAGGGAACTCGCCGACGAGGCGTTGTTACGGCGCATCCTGTACAAGATCCAGATCGCAAACCCGGACCTGCAGAGCTTCGCCGAGATCATGCGCCGGGCCTGTCTGCACAAGCAGATCAAGGTCGAAGACGGGGCAATCGACTACGCCGTGAGCCGCACGTTCGAGCAGCCAGGTCAGAAGCCACGCGGCTCTCACGCCCGCGATATCCTGGAGATCATGATCGAGAGCGCAGCATTCGACGGGCGCGAGGCTATTTTCAACCGCGAGTCATTCGATCACGCGTTCCATCTATTCGTAACGCACGAGATCGAATCGTCGATCGAAAACGATTACGAATAGCCTTACGCTTCCGGCCGCCACCGAAAGTGCCGCTTCAGCTCAGAGGTGTATCGTCGCCCTACTGCGTGCGCGTTCTCCTTCAACCAATCGCTGAACTTCGTTTCGCCGTTTGGCTGCTGAGGCGAAGTCAAGTACTCCTCCATCAGTCCCTTCAACTCATCTCTGGTTAGCAAGACATCACGCAGGGGCAGCGAGATTGCCCGCCCTGCCAGCAGTCCCAGTGAAGGCGGCACGTGCACGAAGCGGGTCCGACGGCCCATCGCCTTCGCCATCTTGCGCACCAGTTCCTCGAACGTATAGTTCTCAGGACCAATTGCGTCGAGCGTGGTGTTTTCTGGGGACGATGCCTGCTCTACAGCGATCCGAGCGACGTCTTCGACGAATACCGGCTGCATCCGATACTTCCCCGAGCCGAAGAGCGGAAACGCCGGGAACTTGCGCATCAGCCAGGCCATGTTGTTTACGAGGATGTCCTCGGCGCCGAACACCAACGTGGGACGCACGATTGAATGCGGGATGCCCGACTCCGTGAGCATCTGCTCCTGGCGCGCTTTGCCGCTGTAGTAGGGCAGCGGGGAGTCCAGACGGCAGTTCGTGACGCTGATGTGGACGATTCGCCGCACACCCGCCTGCCGGGCGCAATCGAGAAGGGTTCGGGTGTTGGCCAAGGCGGACGCGAACGTCTGGCCATAATGTGGGAAGCGAATCCAGTAGGTGTTGTAGAGCACGTCGGATCCTCGGAGCGTCGCGGTCAGGCGGTCCGGTTCATCGAAGCTGTAGGGAAACGCCCGAACCCGCTCGCCAAACGGATTTGGCTTGGTTGTGTGCGTGGTGATGGTGCGGACTTCGTGGCCGGACGCGAGAAGCTGTTTCGCGATGTACTTCCCGATGTAGCCGAAAGCGCCGGTGACGACCTCCACTGCGCTACAGCCGCGAAACGAAATTCGCGATTACTTCGGCAAGCTCACGCGGCCGCTGGACAGGTACGTCGTGGATACTGTCCAGCATCGGATGCACTTCGAGATTGGGGCGGGCGGCCTTTACCGACTCGATCCCCCGCCGCCTGTAATCTTGCCAGCGGCGCTCAGCATCGTTTTGCGGCTCCTTGAGCGCCGGAATCGCCAGAACGGGGCAGTCTACTTGCGGCAGGATCTCCGATGCGCGCTGCTCGAAGATAGAGCGGGCGATCTTCATGTGGTTGGGGATGCTGAGGCGGCGGTAGATCTTCCCGTCGCGGACGTCGAAGTTGTAGAGGATCATCTCGCCGAGTTCTTCCGACCAGAAGTCACGGATGTTGGGCCACTGGCGCATCATTTCTCTGAAGCGATCAACGGGCGCCCCGTCAATATCAGGCGGCCGCATCTCCTTCTCAGCCTGCTCCCAGGTGACGTCCTTGCTGCGGTCAACGAAGCCGCCGTCCACAAGCACCAGGCCTCGCCTGAGCTCTGGATAGTCGTATCCGAACCGAACGGCCACGCTTCCGCCCCAGGAGTGGCCCACGATGACCGGCCGTTCCAGGGCCAGTAGCTGCACGAACGCGGCAAGGTCCCCGCACACGTCTTCGAAGGTGTATCCGTCGTCCGGTTTGCTGCTAAGTCCGTGGCCCCGCTGATCGACGGCGACTACGCGACTTCGCTCCGCCAGAAGCGGCGCCACGAAATTCCAGATGGTGAGGGAGGAAGCCAGTCCGTGCAAGAGCACGACCGGCGTCCCGGAGCCTCCCCAGTCGCGGTAGCGAAGGGTGATCCCGCGCCCCGGGAGTGCAGCGTCCAGGCTCTGCGGGACGGTCACTAGCCCTTGAGTTCCTTCACGATGAATGCAAGGCGCTCGTGGTCTTCCGGTGAGCGAATGCCAAACCCGAAGTCGAGGGTTGTGACAACGCCCGCGTATCGCTCTTTGATCTTCGGGACGAGCTGGTCGTACGTGCCGATGATCGCGAATTCTTCCAGCATCTCGTCCGTGATTCCGTTCGCCATCTCCTGCCACTTCCCTTCCATCGAGTACCGGAAGAGTTTCTCGCCGGTCTCCTGCCAGCCGTGCACTTCCAGCACCGGATGGTACGCGCGTGTCGAGGCGTAGAACGAGAGCTGTTGACGGACGGGGGCCTTCGCACGCTCTACCTCTTCTTCGTTCGACCCGGTGATGATGAAGCTGCCGCCGACGATGTCGATGTCGGCGAGGCTCCGGCCTGCTTTCTTCGCACCCGCCTGGATGGCCGGGATGATGACCTCGTTGGTGTACTTCGTAGTGTTGAAGCCGTGCATCCGAATGCCGTCGCACAATTCGCCGACGAGCTTGCAGTTGAACTTGTTCACCGCTGAGATGTAGATGGGCACGTGGCCATCGGTGTTCGGACCGGGATTGAAGAACGGCGAGATCAGCGTGAACTGGTAATTGTCGCTCTGGAACGACGGCCGGGCGTTCGTCTGGAAGGTTTCGAAGATGGCCTTGAGAGTGAGGATGTAGTCGCGCAGGCGCGGTCCCGGCGGTGAAGGCCAGGCGGTGGAATAACGGCGTTCGTTGTGGCCTTTGACCTGAGTTCCCAGACCGAGGATGAACCTGCCGCCGGAAAACCGCTGGAGGTCCCAGGCGATCTGCGCGGTCACCATCGGGCTGCGCGGGAAGGCGATTGCGACAGCCGTCCCGAACCTGGTTCGGTCGGTGTGTTCGGCGATCGTCATCAGGGGGAGGAAGGGGTCGTGACCGGCTTCAGGCGTAACGACCACGTCGTAGCCGATCTCTTCGAGGCGCTTGGCTTGCTGCGCGTAACCGGTGATGTCGTGGGCAAGGATGGTTGTTTCGAGCTTCATGCAGGCGTTCTCCTTTGCGTCCCCGAGTCTATTGCCCGCGGGCGGCTTTTTCTAGCGCTTACCCTGGAAAATCAGCCCCGCCGCCTGCGCCAGCAGTGCGATGGCAGGCGTGAGCACCACCGGCAGCTCTGGACCGAACAGCACCGCCCCCACAACCGCCAGCACGAGGCTCACGACAACGGTCGCTTTGAGGAGCGACTCGCGCGACTCCAACGGCCGCATGGAAACGAAGGCAGCGAAGGCGTACGGGCCCCCGAATGCGGCGAGCGGTAGAGCGTTCAGTTTCGATGCCTCGCCGGCTCCGGCGGCCACAGCGATTGCGAGCCCGATCATGATCGCGAGGCCCAGCAACCCGCCGGCCAGTCCAGTCCACGAGATGTCTCGCTTTTGAGAGCGTTCGCCAATAGTCGCATCAGCGGTCGGCGGCGCGTCGGCCCGGCGGGTGCGCCGCTCGACACGTTCGCGGTGAGAGGTGCGTTTCTTAGGCGCCGCTCTTCGCCTCGCCGTGCTGGTTGCGGAGGTCGTTCTTCAGCACTTTGCCCAAATAGTTGCGGGGAAGCTCGTCCACGAAGGTGTAGTACTTCGGCACCTTGAAACTGGCGAGGCGCTCCTTCACGAAGGCGCTGAGTTCGTCCTCTTTCGCCTTCTGGCCGGGCTTCAGGACGACGATCGCCTTCACCTCTTCGCCCCACTCGACGTCCGGCACGCCGATGACCGCCGCATCCTCGACGGATGAGTGCTGTTGCAGGACGCCTTCGATCTCACCGGGCGCGATGTTCTCGCCGCCGCGGATGATCAGGTCCTTTGTCCGGCCGGTGATGAAGAGGTAATTTTCATCGTCCATCCAACCAACGTCGCCGGTGTGCAGCCAGCCGTCCTTGATAGCCGCGGACGTCTCCTCTTCGCGGTTGAGATAGCCGGACATGACGCGCGGCCCTTGCGCGACAATCTCACCCTCTTCACCCTGGCCCAGCAAGTTCCCGTCCGGCGACATGATCGCAACGACGATGTCGTCCATCGGCTTCCCCACGGAGCGCAAGCGCCGGAGTGCTTTGTCTCGTGGCGGTCCCGCTTCGCTCGGGATCCTGTGGTCGTCTGGCCCCAGGTAGGTGAGTGAGGATGTGCTCTCTGTCTGGCCGTATGCGTTCATGAGCCCGCAGGGCATCATTTCAACTGCTTTCGACACCACCTCGTACGGCATCGGAGCAGCGCCGTAGGCGACCAGCTTGAGGGAACTGAGGCTGGTCTTGGGGAAGTCCGCGTGTTCCATGATGCGCTTAAGCATCGTCGGCACGACGAAGCTGTGCGTGACGCCGTGTTGCTGCACCGCAGCGAGCCAGGCAGCCGGGTCGAACTGCGGGAGGACGACCATCTTGCGCCCGCCCCAGACCGACGAGAGCATGGTCGTGGCACCGGCCACGTGGTAGAACGGCACGCTGACCAGCAGAACGTCCGGGTTGTCGTCGGCGGGGTCTGCAGGCGCGACTGTATTCGTGACGTAGACGGACATGCCGAGGTGCGTCAGCACGACGCCCTTTGGTAGCGCCGTGGTGCCGCTGGTGTAGATAACGATCGTCGGGTCGCTGTCCTGGATGTCGGTGAAGATTTCCTCCGGCTCGTGTTGGCGGAGGAGATCGTCGTAAAAGGCTTTCCCCTCACCGGCGGCATCGACACCCACGAGATGCTCGACGGTCTTCAGCTCGTCGCGGATGCCGTTCGCGAGCTCGAAGTAGCGTTCGCTGACGAAAAGCACCTTCGCCTCCGAGTTGTTGCACATGTACGTCAGCTCTTCTTGCTTCGCGCGGTAGTTCAGCGGCACGAATACGCAGCCGAGCTTGGCGGTGGCGTAGTAGATCTCGACGTACTCGATGGAGTTGAGCGCCATGATTGCGATCTTGTCGCCCTGCTGGACGCCCAGGCTCTGCATCGCGTTGGCCAGCCGGTTCACGCGTTCCTGCACCTCGGCGAAAGTGCGGCTCTTTGCTCCGCAGACCATCGCCGTACGGTCCGGCACGATGGACGAGGCAATCATCAGAAATTCGGCTGTATTCACCATGACCCTCCCTAACGGACAACCCAGGCGAACGCCGTAATCGGCGCGTCACCACCCCAGGAGCGTCCGGCGACAACGTGGCCGTAGGATGCCAGTATTTCGCCGATGGGCAGGGGCGGCGTCGACCTCGAGCGGCTACCGTAGCTGCCGACGATCAGGCGCCCGCCCGGCTCAACCAGCCGGTCCAGCAGGCGCTCGACGTATTCGGCGAGCATTTCCGGCGGCACACTGTCCGACAGGGTATAAACGTACCTGAAACGCCGCCCCGGCTGCCAGTCCCAGCCGTTCGCGACGTGAAAATTGCCGGCGAACGCGGGCAGACGTCGCTTCGCCTCGGCAATGAGCTTCGGGCCAATGTCGATGCCATGCGGCGTCAGGTGGATGCTGCGCTCAGTTGCCCATTCCACCAAACATTCGGCCAGGTAGCCGTTCGCGCAGCCGATGTCCAGCAGGTCGCCGTCATCGACGACCGCTTCCAGGATGGGCGAGCGTTCGGCGCGCCAGCGCTCCGCGCCGCCGCCGAAGCCGGATTGGCGTATCGGGTCAAGGGATTGGAGGTATGCGTCCTCGAGTGCTTCGGCCTGGGAAAGGAAGTCGGCTGGGAGCTGGGTCACTGCTTTATCTGGGGATCGGTAAGACTACTTCGCAAGGCTGAGACCCATCGCTGCAAATAATTGGGTCGGTATCTACTCGTATTTGGCCTCCGCCGGATATCGAGACTTCGTAGCGGTCCATGTCTCTCGGTGATAGCCCAAAGACCTTGTGTCCGTACGCATCATAGGTGGAACTGTGGCACGGTTCTCGGAACCATCCCTTCTTGCCCTCGAACGGAAATTCCGGCCGCCAGAGTATGGTGCAGCCGTTGCGAGGATCACGACTCGACAGCGCGATGATTCCGCCATCCGGTTCTTTGACGAGCCAGAATCGCGCTCCCTCGGGACGGATAGGCTGGCCGACTTGTAGATCTGAGACTTTCATCCCCTGGACAACAAAGACCTCGGGCGGCTGCGAGTCAGTCGGCCAGACGCTCGCGAGCATCACCCCGCCAACCGCGAACATTCCGACGAGGACGAGAACGACCGCCAGTCCCCGCTTCGGGAACTTCCAATCCCGGGGTATTCGTGAGGGCTTCGCGACGGGAACGTGTCCCACGCGAGGCGCTCCTTTCTTCCGCCTACGGCGGAGCTAGCGGGACTGCGCCTGCGGTGCGCACCGGTCCGGCGCCGCCGGCGTTCTTGTTCACCACGTAGTCGCCGTCTGTGTCCTGTTGTATCTCGAGCCGGTTGAGACCGATAACACAGGAGGACTCGAAGCATGCGCCCTGCAGGTCGTATACGGAGCGGCTACAGGCATCTCGAAACCAGCCCGTAACTCCGAGGAACGTGTAATCCGGATCCCACGGAACGGTGCAACCGGTCAGCGGGTCACGGTCGTAGAGGGCCAGCATCTCGCCGGACGCTAGTTTCACGACCCAGAAGCGGTCGTCTTCGAAGTAGATGGGCGAGCCGACCTCATAGTCGCTGGCAGGGCCAACGTCGACGGTCTGAGTGGCCACGAAGCGCGGGGAGATAAGTGTGATGAAGGCCAGCAGGGCGACCACAACGCCGCCGATCAGCGGCACTGCGAGGCCCATGTTCAGCAACCAGCGCCAGCCGCGGACGACCGGGTTCATGTGAGTTGTGTTACTTGTCATGGTTATGTCGCGCTGAAGGCACGCTCCGCCAACGTTGATTCTAGCGCGATGGCCCTGTCTAGCGACAGGTCTGCACCATTGCGGACAGCCCGCTTCGCCAGCGCCACAACATGCGATGGCAACGCGGCGATCTGGAGGGCAAGAGCTTCCGCTTCGGGGTACAAGCGCTCGCGAGGGACCAAGCGCTGGACCAGGCCGTATCTATAGGCCGTCTCCGCGCCGATGGGGTCGCCGGTGAGGATCATCTGCATCGCCACGCCGGGCGGGATCTCCCGCGGGAGGGTCTGAGTACCGCCCGCGGATGGGATGTAGCCCAGCGACACCTCCGGCAGCCCGATACGTGCATCATGAGATGCGATACGTATATCGCAGGCAAGCGGAAGCTCGATGCCCGCCCCCAGCGCGTAGCCGTGGATCGCGGCAATCAGCGTCTTGTCCAGGGTCATCATGAACCACCAGAGGTCCCGCCGGTGCCGCGCCCCGCGCGCCTCCATCACCGTCGGCGCGGTGCCGAACTCTTTGACGTCAGCGCCGGCAGAGAACGCGCGTTCGCCGGCTCCGCGAAAGATGGCCACGCGAACCTCGGGGTCTTCGCGAACGACCTGCATCATCTCCCAGAGCTGATCGCGCATCTCGAGGTTGATGGCGTTCAGCGCATCGGGGCGGTTAAGGGTGATCCAGGCGATGCCGCCGGCGGCGCGTTCGTAGAGGACTGAATTCATACCCAGTCCGGTTTGCGGACGGCGCTGCGCTTCTGGTTCTCCAGCGAGCGCGCCAGGTCCGCGTTGATCTTGGCGGCGAGCTCCCGCATGCCGTCGGAGCCCGGCTTCATCGCAGTTTTCCATTTGTTGAGGGCGGCTCGGTCTTTGTCGCTCAGTTTGCCGTCCTTCGCCAGCCTGTCCGCGATGTAGAGCAGGATTTCGCGCGCCTCTTCGATCTCCAGTTCGACCTTCATCGCTGGTCCGCCTTGCGGCGATAGTGGCCGCGGGCGCGGATCTGGCGGTTCGACTTCTCGTCAAGGTACGTCCCGATGGCGCGGTTCAGGCCCACTGCGACTTCGTCCATCTCCACCGTCCCGATCGAACGATCAGTGCGCCAGCTTCGGACCGCCTGCTTGCCGTCAGATGAGATGCCGCTCTTGTCGATGATGTAGCCGGTCACCAGCGTCATCAGGGACCAGGCCTCCTCTGGATCGATAATCAACTGCATGCTACTTCCCCTTGAATTTCGGTTTTCGCTTTTCGCGGAAGGCCTGCACGCCCTCTGCTCGATCTTCGGTTGTCTGGAGGATTACGGTGAGGTCGGTTTCGAAACGCAGTGCCTGCTCCAGCGTCATATCGATGCCACGGGAGATGGCCTCCTTGGCGAACTGCAGCGCGACGGGCCCGCGTTCGGCCAGCCGCTGAGCGATCTCTTGTGCCCGCGCCGCCAGTTTGCCCTCCGGCACGACTTCGGAGACCAGACCAACGCGCAGCGCTTCTGTGGCATCGATCGGATCGCCGGTCAGGATCATCTCCAGCGCCTTCGCATGCCCGATGAGCCGCACCAGCCGTTGTGTGCCACCCGCGATTGGCAGCGCGCCGTCCGTCGCTTCGGGGAGGGCGAAGCGCGCGCCTTCCGCGGCGATTCGGATGTCGGCAGCGAGCGCGAGCGCCAGGCCGCCGCTCGTCGCTTCCCCGTTGATCGCGCAGATGACCGGCTTTGGGAGCGTCGCCAGGCAACCGAATGGGTCATCCAGCACGCCGGTAAGGCGCAGCGCCCCAAGGTCGCGTTTCAGTGATTCATCCCAGCCGGAGCAGAAGACGTCGCTGCTGCCAGTTAGTACAACGGCACGTGCTTCCGGATCGTCGCCGATGGGCGCACAGGCTGAATGCAACTCGCCGATGAACGCAGCGTCGATGGCAGGACGCTGCAGCGTAAGCCATGCGGCCGGGCCGCGAAGTTCGATAGTCAGGTTCGGCATCGCGAGGCGAATTGTATCAAGGCGGGTGCGGAGCGTAAGCAACCTCTGCGGTACACTCGTGGCCGTGAGGCGCATCCCCGCTGTGCTTATCGCCGCGCTGTTGTTCATGACGTACGCGTGCGGCGCCGACGAGCCACAGCCGCAGATCGGCTCCGGCCCGGCCGACAACATCGCGGGGGACTGGCGCGGGAACTATATCGCCGCGGACGGGAGCCAGTCCGGTATCCTCTGCTTGAGTATCGACCAGGATGAGCGCGGCATCACCGGTAACGTCCGCTTCAACGACGGGGAGCCGCTTGAGATCGGCGGGGTGATCACAGAGAGCCGCTTCCTGATCACCTGGGGCTCCGCGCTGGAAGGCACGCCGGACGCCAGCACGACCGTCGACATTACCGTCGGGGGAGGCACCCTTAACGGCGATTCGGGGGAGGAGGCGATATCCGGAACGTGGATCTCTGCAGCTACCGCAAATGTCCACGGCGAGTGGAATGCCGATCGCCTGTCTCAGTTCGAAGGCTGCGACTAGCAGCACTCTCACCTGCCCTGCTATCATCCGCCCTACCTGCCAATGGCAGTGAAATCGCACCCGAGGGAGAACTGGTTTGGCTGAAGGCGCTTTAAGCGGTATCCGCATCGTCGATTTAACGCAAGGAATCGCGGGGCCGTACTGCACCAAGCTTCTCGTCGATTCCGGCGCAGAGGTCATCAAGGTGGAGCCGCCTGAGGGTGACTACACCCGCCGCCTCGGCCCATTCCCCGGCGACAAACCTGACCCGGAGAAGTCCGGCCTCTTCATCCACCTCAACGGCGGCAAGAAAAGCATCGTCCTGGACATCGGCACGGACGACGGCCGCGCGGCACTGGGCAAGCTGCTGGCCAGCGCGGATGTCTTCGTCGAAGGCGAGATGCCTGGCCGGATGGGCGACCTCAACCTGCACTACAACGATCTGAGCGGCGCCTATCCGAACCTGATCTACTGCAGCATCACTCCATTCGGGCAATCCGGGCCATACGCGCAGTTCAAGGGCAACTCGATGGCCGCGATGGCGCTATCGGGCTTGATGTATATCACCGGCGACCCGGACAAGCCGCCGCTTTGCACCGGTGGCGAGCCCGCTGATTACTTTGGCGCGTTGCACGCGTGGGTGGCGATCCTCGCTGCGCTGGAGCACCGCAGCGTTAGCGGCAACGGGCAGCACCTCGACGTATCCTGCCTGGAGGCGCTGGGATGTGCAGACGAGTACAACACGCCGATGTATAGCTACCTCGGCGCGATCCGCAAGCGGTTCTTCTCCCGCCACCACATCCCGACGTACCCAAGCGAGATCTTCCCCTGCCGCGACGGCCACATCGTCGTGATAGGCGGGGCGACGGGTTTCCCGCTGATGATGGCGATCCTGATCGAGCAGCCCGAACTGGAGAACAACCCACTCTTCCAGAACCTCTGGCTGCGGACGATCCAGTGGCAGGACTTCGAGAAGATCCTCCGTCCATACGTCGTTGAGCATGACTGGGACGATCTGCTTACTCGCGCGCAAGAGCTTCGCATACCTTTCGCAGCAGTGATGGACCCGCAACGGCTGCTGGATAACGAGCACCTGAGGGAGCGCGCCTTCTTCGCCGAGATTGAGCAGCCGGGCGTCGGCAAGCTGCCGGTCGCCACGCACGTCTTTAAGATGTCGGAGACGCCGCTGCGCGCGGCACCGGCGCCGGCGCTCGGTTCCGACACGAAGGCGGTGCTGGGATGACGCTTCCGCTCGAGGGTATCCGGGTGCTCGACTTCGCGCAGGTCTACGCCGGACCGACCTGTACGCGACTGCTCGCCGACCTTGGGGCGGACGTGATCAAGGTCGAGGGCCTGAAGCGCATGGACATCACGCGCAACTTCATCATGCCGGAGAATACTGCGGCAGAGGACTACTGGAACACGTCGGGCTACTTCCTGCTGCGCAACGGCGGCAAGCGTTCCCTCACGCTGGACTTCAGCGAGGAGTCAGGGGGCGCGGGCATAGATATCGTGAAGAAGCTGATCCCGCAATGCGACATCGTCGTCGAGAGCTTCACGCCGCACGTGATGGCAAAGCTCGGAATCGACTACAAATCGCTCACGGCGATCAGACCGGACATCATCATGATCAGCATGTCGGGCTACGGCCAGAACGGCCCCTGGCGGGACTTCTCGGGCTACGGGATGGGGCTTGAGCCGGCCTCCGGCATGTCATCGGTCACCGGCTATGAAGGTGGGGATCCGTTGCGAACGGGCATCTCCTTCACCGATCCCTACAGCGGCATCGTCGGCGCGGGCGCAGTCCTCACCGCGCTCGTTTACCGTCGGCGTACGGGCAAGGGTCAGTACATCGACCTCTCGGAGCAGGAGGCCGCGATCCCGGTCGTCGGCTACGCGCTGATGGAGCAGGTGATGAAGGGCCGCCTTACAAAGCGCATCGGCAACCGGAGTTACTGGTACGCGCCGCAGAACGCCTACCGCTGTTTGGGGGACCCGGACGGGCAAGGTGACAACTGGATCGTGATCAGCGTCCGTGACGACGCGGAGTTCGCGGCGCTGGCGGGAGCGCTTGGGCATCCGGAGTGGACGAAGGACAAGCGCTTCGCCGACAACGCTTCGCGCATGAAGAACCAGGACGCATTCGACGCGCTGATCGAGGGGTGGACGAAGGACAAGGACCACGTCGAAGCGATGAATACCCTGCAAGCGGCGGGAGTGCTCGCAGCCGCGGTGCTGAACCCGAAAGAGTCGCTGCTTGACCCGCACCTGAAGGCGCGCGGTTTCTTCGATCGCGTCGACACCGGCAACGCCGGTGTGCGGCCGGTCGCGCACCAGCTTGGCGCGAAGTTTTCGGCGTTCGAGGCGAAAAGCGCCCGCCGCGCACCAAATCTCGGCGAGCACAACGCGGAAATCCTGTCCCAACTCCTGGGCATGGGCGACGGCGAGATCGCTGAGCTCAAAGAGAAGGGCGTCATCGGCGATACGCCGATCAGCGCGGTGCCGTTGCCAGTGATGCGAATGTTCGTGCAGTTCCCGCTCACCTCATACCAGAACATGGGCGCGCTTGGCGACCTAGACACTGACTACAGGGAACAGCTTGGGATAGCGAGCGAGCAAGGAGAGACGAAATGAAATTCGGAGCCGTACCAAACCAGTCCGGTGTCACCTGGCAAGAAGTGCTAGACGCCTGGCAAGAACTCGACAAGAACTCGAACTTCGATGTGCTATGGCTGATGGACCACTTTGTGACGGGCATGGGTCAGGCGTTCGGTTCCGAAGGCCCATGCTTCGAAGGCTGGACCGCTCTCTCTGCACTTGCGGCGGTCACGGAACGTGTGCGTCTGGGCATCCTTGTCACGGGCAATTTCTACCGACACCCGGCCGTTCTCGCCAAGCAAGCCACTACTGTCGACCACATCTCGAATGGCCGCCTAGTCTTCGGCATCGGCGCAGGCTGGCACGAGTACGAGAGCCAGGCGTATGGGCTGAACATGCCATCGATAAAGGAGCGACTCGACCGGCTGGACGAGGCCTCTCATCTGATCAAGCTCTTGTGGACGGAGGAGCGGCCGAGCTTCAACGGAAAGTACTACTCGCTCGACAAGCCGCCGTACAATCCGCCAAACGCACAGAAGCCGCACCCGCCCATACTCATCGGTGGAAGCGGCGAGAAGCGAACGCTGCGCATCGTCGCGAAGTACGCTGACATGTGCAACGTCGGCGGCTCGCCTGAGGACTGCAAGCGCAAGTTCAAACTTCTGGACCAGTACGCCGAAGAGGCCGGGCGGGACCCGAAGAGCATCGGCCGCACGATCCAGATCCCACTCTTCCTGAACGAGAACCCGGCCTTCCAGGAACGTGTGCTGCAGGGCATCTCCCAGATGCGCCCGGGTGATCCAGATGAGGCGCGCAAGGGCATCCTCCTGGGCGGCGTGAAAGAAGTGAAGGATCAGGTCGCTGCCTTCGCCGAGGCAGGAGTCGAGGAGATGTATCTCGCGCTTTGGCCGCGCTTCATCATGCCGGTGATCAAGGCGTTCTCCGAAGAGATCATTCCGGCGTATCGCTAGGCTTCCGAACGGCGTATATTCGACGCCGGAAGAAGGAGGCCCGCGCCATGCGCATTTTCGTTGCCGGGGCGACCGGCGTTCTCGGCCGCACGACCGTCAAGCTGCTTGTCGACGGCGGGCACCAGGTGCGCGGAACAGCGCGCGGCGATGACAAAGCCATGCGTCTGCGATCGCTCGGGGCCGAGCCTGTTACCGTCGACCTCTTCGATCCGGCGGCGGTCAAGGAGGCTGTCGCGGGGAGCGAGGCGGTGATCCACATCGCAACCAAGATTCCGCCGATTATGAAGATGCGCAGCCGCAAAGCATGGACCGCAAACGACCGCCTGCGTCGTGAAGGTACCAGGAACCTCGTCGATGCTGCGATCGCGGCGGGCGCCCAGACCTTCATGGCCGAGTCCATCACTTTCGTCTATGCGGACGGAGGGGACCGCTGGCTCGATGAGAACTCGCCGATGAAGCTGGCTTGGTCGGCGCTCGACTCGACGCTGGATCTGGAGGGAGAGACGAAGCGTTTTGGAGAGAGCGCCGGCAAGGCGATCATCTTGCGATTTGGGTTGTTCTACGCGCCGTATGCCGCCAGCACCATCGATTCTGTCAGGATGATGAAACGCCGGATGTTTGGAGTCATCGGCAAAGGTGATAACTACTTCTCATCGATCCACGTCGATGACGCAGCGTCCGCAATCGTCGCTGCGCTGAATGCGCCTGCCGGCACGTACAACATCACTGAAGACAACCCGTCCACGCAACTCGAATACGCCCAGATCTGCGCACAAGAGTTGCACCTGCCGAAGCCGAGGAAGTTCCCGCGCTGGCTGGGGAAGATCTTTCTCGGCGGGCCAGCGAACTACATCCTGAACTCCACACGCATCTCGAACAAGAAGTTCAAGGAAGCGACGGGCTGGGCTCCGAAGTACCCAAGCGTACGTGAGGGCTTCAAGCAGGTGGCCGAGGCAGGTGTGGGCTAGTGCCCCGCGTCCTCGTCACCGGAGGCACCGGGGTGCTCGGACGAGAGCTCGTGCCGCGCCTGGGTGCGGCCGGGCACACTGTGCGAGTGATGAGCCGCCGCGCGGGCGAATCGAACATTGCAGGAGACGTCGAGTGGGCGCAGGCGGACCTTCTCAGCGGCGCGGGGCTCGAGCAGGCGCTCGCCGGAGTCGACACCGTTGTCCACTGCGCGTCCAGCCCGTTTCGCGACACTCGTGCAGTCGATGTCGAAGGCACGCGCATGCTCATCGGCAAGGGCAGGGCGGCCGGCGTCGGCAACCTGTACTACGTTTCGATCGTCGGCATCGAGAAGGTGAATTATCCCTACTACGCGCACAAGCTGGAGGCTGAGAAGGTCATCCAGTCCTCGGGCGCACCGTACACGATCCTCCGTGCTACGCAGTTCCATCCCCTGCTCGATACGTTCCTGGGGACGCTGTACAAGCGAGGCCCTTTACTCATCGTTCCCGGCGCGATGCAGTTTCAGCTCATCGATCCGGGCGAAGTCGCGGACCACGTCGTCGCGTCGCTCGCGAAGGGGCCAAGCGGGAGGTTGCCAGACATCGGAGGGCCGCACGTGCAGCGGGTCAGCGAGATAGCCAAGGACTGGCTGAAGGCGAGCAAGAAGCGGCTGATCAAGATACCCGTCCCGGCGGGGGGACCGCTCAGCGGATTCGCGAAGGGATACAACTGCTGCCCGGAGAACAAGATCGGGACAATCACGTGGCGAGAGTGGCTCGCGAAGCGCTATCCGGGCGTACGCTGGTAGCCCTCGTCCCGCACATGGACGCGGGAGACCGCAATTCCTGGCACCGCGACCAGGACGAACGGCCGCTCAGCGATCTTGGTCGAAGGCAGGCGGATGCTATTGCGGCGGCACTGACGGAGGAGTACGAAATCGACGCGCTGTTTGCGAGCACAGCGCTACGCGCCAAGGAGACGCTGTGGCCGCTGGCGGAAGGCCTGGGGCTGCCGGTCCAGATCGAGCCGTTGCTCTGCGAAAAGCAGCTGGGTGAGAGTACAGTCGATCTCGGTGAACGCGGCCTGCGGGCCGTGCAGGCCATCCGCGCGGCCGTCGGTCAAGCGATCGCTGTCGCCGCCTCGCACGGCGACCTGATTCCCGCGACTGTCGGCGCCCTCAACAGTGCACTCCACCGGGCGCCGGCCGACGCCAGCAGCGTCCAGCTTTGGCGAAGCCGTTGGTACGAAATCGTGCTCGGCGAGCACGATATAGGCGTAACGCTGCGGGAGGCCACGAACTTCCCTTTGTAGGGCTCTTGCGCTCTTGCGCGGCAGTCCGGCTAGAATGTAATCCCCCGCGCGGATACTGGGGACATGCACACCATGGGCGACTGCACCACCTGCGGACACGAGTTCGAGCGCCACCTCTTCGGTGGGATGTGTTTCTATTGCGACTGCAAGCGCGCCACGTTCGATCTTTCGAAGCCGGTGTACCTGGAGCAGAACGCCAGGAAGCGCCGCAACGGCACCGGCAAGAATGCGGCGAAGCAGCAGGAAACCCCGCGGCTGGGCAATCAGTAACTGTGTTCTGAGTCACTTGACGCGGCCTCTCACTTAGCGCTACTCTCACGTTCGCGTAAAAGTCAGAGAGGAGGCCCATGTCTACTCCAATCGTCACGAAGACCGCCCTGCTGGATGCGCTGCGGGAAAGCGGCGCAGATGCCCTGGCCAAGCTGTCGGCGATCCCAGCCGAGAAGTTTGAGCAAGGCGCTTACGAGAGCGGCTGGAACGGCCGCCAGGTCCTCGCGCACATCGCCGCCATCGAGTGGACTTACCCAAAGCTGCTCGCAGTCGCTCGAGAAGGCGACAAGCCGAAGGAAGAGAAGAAATCCGCCCCACCAGATCCTTCCAGGACGGGAAACCCGCCGCAGAAGACGGCACGGGGAGGCATCGACGACTACAACGCCCGGTCGATAGCTCGCTACGCCGACAACTCGGTCGCCGAGCTGCTCGAAGTGTTCAAGACCAACCGCGCCACGACTATCGCAGCCATCGAAGCCGAAGACGACGACCTTTTCCTCAAGCACGTGAAGAGCGCCGGCGGCATCCCCGGCCCGCTGGGCACGGTGCTAAACTTCGTAGCCGTGCTACACGTCAACGGCCACGTCAACGACATCGTCACGGCAGCGGGATAGCGCATGTCGCGCCGCGACCAGATCAGGATGACAGACGCCGAAATCGCGGCGTTCCTCGATGAGCAGAAGGTTATGTCCGTCGCCACAATCGGCAAGGACGGCCGGCCCCACGTAGTCGCTATGTGGTTCTCGATGTTCGACGGGGTGCCGTGCTTCTGGACGTTCACGAAGTCGCAGAAGATCGTAAACCTGAAACGCGACCCACGGCTGACGTGCATGATCGAGGCCGGCGGAACCTACAACGAACTGCGCGGCGTAGAGCTTATCGCGACGGCGGACATGACCGACGATGAGGACGAAGTGCTCCGGTTTGGCGTGGTGGAGTGGGAGAAGTACCAGGGCATCAAAGTGACGGACGCGCTGTTGCCAGCAGTGAAGAAGATGGCCAACAAGCGCACCATCGTGAAGCTGAGGATCGAGCGAATCGTCTCCTGGGACCACCGCAAGCTCGGCGGCGCGTACTAGCCGCATGTCCGCACCGAAGGTGCTCAGCGAGCGGCACGACCGCACCTGGGTCGTCATGATCAACCGGCCCGAAGTGCGCAACTGCGTGGACGGTGAGACTGCGGCCGGTCTCTTCGAAGCGGTCGAGGCGTTCAAAGCGGACGATGCGCTGGACGTGATGATCCTTACAGGCGCAGGCGATATAGCCTTCTGCGCCGGTGCGGACCTGAAGAATATCTCCTCGCTGAACCAGCGCCCAAGTGCACGCGAGTCTGGCCCGATGGGCATTTCGCGCATCACCGACGTGGGCAAGCCGACGATCGCTGCCGTCAACGGCTACTGCACGGCAGGCGGCCTGGAGCTCGCCTGCTGGTGCGACTTCCGCATCGCCTCATCCGACGCTCAGTTCGGCGTGCTCAACCGACGCTGGGGTGTGCCGCTCGTCGACGGCGGGACTCAGCGCCTGCCCAAGATCGTCGGGCTGGCCAACGCGCTATACCTCATCGACACCGGCGCACAGATCAATGCCCTGACGGCGCAGCGGATGGGCCTCGTACAGGAGATTGTGCCGGCGGGCAGGGCGCTGGAGCGGGCGATCGAGGTGGCAGGTATTATGTCCACCTACCCGCAGGCAGCGATTCGTGCCGACCGCCGGGCGACGCTGGCGTCGTACGATCTGGAGATCGAGGACGGCCTGAAGTTCGAGGTTGAAGTCCACCGCGAGTCGATGGGCGACCCGGCGATGCCCGCTTGGCTGGAGCGTTTCGCGAAAGGTGAGCGACCGCAGCCGATCCGTCCGCCGGAATAGCAGTTTACGGGCGGAAACCGGCCCGCTATCCTCGATTCTGCATGCGCTTCCCGCCCGCAATTCTATCGCTGCTCGCGGCTGTCGCCGGTCTTCTTGCCCTTGAGGCCGCCCCGCGTGTTGCGCTGGCAGCACCGTTCCCGGTAAACACCGCCTCCGACCACACACCGAACGGCTGCGACGCCGTCGACTGCACTCTGCGCGAGGCGATTGCGGCAGCGGAGAACACGCAGACAATCTCCTTCAACATCCCAGGCGATGGGCCGCACATCATCCAGCTCACTTCGGCCATGGACGGCCTCTTCCGCCAGGGAGTTACGATCGACGGCTACACGCAGCCAGGGGCGTCACCCAATACCGCCGGCGCGTGGCAGCCAGGCAACGCGGACATCCGCATCGTCCTTGACGGCAGCACGATCCCGGGCGGGCAGGACTCCTGGGGCCTCTGGTTATCGGCTAAGGAACTCACGGTCCGTGGGCTCTCCTTCGTCAACTTCGACGACGAAGCGATCAAGTTCGCCACCTTTCCGAGCGCCGCGATCAAGGGAAATTACATTGGCCTTTATCCGGACGGCTTGACCGAAGGTCCGAATGCCGTTGGCATTACCCTTCGCAGTAGCGAGCCGGGCAACCTCATCGGTGGAAACTCCCCCGCTGACCGTAACGTGATCTCCGGCAACACGGGGGCCGGTCTTTCCATCACAGGGAGCAACTCCGTCGCGGTGGCGGGAAACTTCATCGGCACGGACGCAAGCGGTACGCAGGCACGACCCAATGGTGGGAACGGCATCGACATGGCGGGTGGGCCGAGCAGTACGATCGGTGGAGCGGTCCTCGGAGCAGGGAATCTCGTCTCGGGAAACGGACAGAACGGCATCGCAGTCTCCACGCCGGACGGCCGCGCGATCAACATCAAGGGGAACCGCATCGGGACAGCGTCCGACGGTGAATCCCCCCTGGGCAACGAGCTAAACGGCGTCTATCTCTCGCAGGGGGCGTTCGGTATCACGATCGGTGGCGAATTCGACCCGGACGAGCATAATATAATCGCATTCAACGGTAAGGCTGGAGTTTCACTCGCCGCCTCCGCCGGGACCCAGAGCTACATCGATCCGAACCGCATGTACTCGAACGGCGGCCTCGGCGCGGATCTCCTCGACGACAACGCGGTGCTTGAGAACGACCCGGGTGACGCCGATATCGGCCCCAACAACCGGATGAATTACCCGGAGATCACGAGCGCCGTTCTCAGCGGAATCAAACTAACGATAAAGGGCGCACTCGACACAGTTCCACAGAAGTTCAACAACATGTTCTTCTTCGCGAACATTGAGTGTGACCCAAGTGGCTTCGGCGAAGCACTTCACTTCCTCGGCTCGTTCGGTGTGAACTCCGGCGAAAGTGGAACCGTGCCATTTACGCGAGTCTTCAACAGTCCAGCCCTTGACGGCATGGGATTCATCACGATGGCAGCTTCCGACCCTGAGAGCAGCTCCGAGTTCTCACGCTGCGTCCAAATGGATATCGCAGCCGACTACAACTGCGACACCCAGATCAACACCGGAGACGTTGCTACCTTGCTCCGGGAGCTGGCCACAGGCGACGGGGGCGTCTCGAATCCTAATTGCGCGCAGGTCAACGAGTTCTTCGGCGGTCGCATGTTCGGAGACCCCGACTGCGACGACATGCTGACCCCGCGAGATCCGCTTGTGCTCGTAATCGGACTCTCCGGCGCCCAACTGCCGCCGCTGCCTGACGACTGTGAACTGATACTCACGCCCTGACGCTCTGCTACGATAAATCGCGTTGTGCTCGGGATGATAGATGGATCTCAGACTAAACGGTAAAGTCGCGATCGTTGCCGGCGCGTCGCGAGGCATCGGCAGAGCGACTGCGCTTGTCCTCGCTTCGGAAGGTGCGCCGGTTGTGCTAGCGGCCCGAGGCGAGGACGCCCTACGAGCGGCTGCCGACGAGGCAGCCAAATGCGGTACGCAGGCGATCGCGATGCCGGCAGACCTTACAAAGGTGGAGGATTGTGATCGACTTGTATCAGCCACTATCGAGCGTTTCGGCCGCATCGACATTCTCGTAACCAGCATCCACGCCTCCCCCCGCGGCTTCGAAGACGACGCGCTGCGTGAGTCCTTCGATGTGCTGCTCATGCCAGCGGTCAGACTCGCGAACCTGGTCCTGCCCCACATGCGAGAAGGCAGCTCAATCGTTCACCTGTCCTCGATCTACGGGAAGGAAACGGGTGGGCAGCCCGGCTACAACGCGATGAAGGCCGCTCTGATCAGCCACGCCAAGTCGATGGCGCTGGACGTCGCGCAAAGAGGCATCCGCGTCAACACCATCGCGCCGGGATCGGTCAGCTCGCCCGGTGGCTCCTGGTGGAAGCGGCAGCAGGAGGACCCGGAAGGCATGGCGCGCTTCGTGGAGCAGAACATACCGATGGGGCGTTTCGGAACCGCCGAAGAGATCGCCAATGTGGTCGCCTTCCTGTGCTCAGAGCGGGCGTCGTGGGTCACCGGAGCAACGATCGTTGTCGACGGCGGCCAGAGTCACTCAAACGCATGACTGAAGAATCCACCTTCGCCGACCTGCGCGTCCTCGATCTCTCGACGGGCTTCGCGGGGGCGTTCTGCGGGCGCCTCTTCGCCGATTACGGCGCAGAGGTCGTCGCGATTTCTAAGCCGGGCGCGAAGCCACAGCTTACCGAGGGCAAACGCAGCGTCACGCTCGACATCACCACGCGGACCGGCCGCCTTCTCCTCGAGTCTATGGTCGAGAAGGCCAACGTGGTCATCGAGGACTTCGCTGACGGCACGCTGGAGTCTCAGGGCATCGCGTTTCCGCAGCTTGAAGCGATCAAGCGGAGGATCATTCTTGTCTCGCTAACCGACGGCGCGGACGAAGAGGCATCGCGGTTCGCTGCGCTCAATGCGTTCGCCGCCACCGCCCTCGCGGCATTCAACGCAGACTCCCACGAGATTCCGCAGCATATCCGCATCTCACCCAAGGAATGCATGGCGGCGGCAGGTGGCTTCCCGTCGAGCCGCGTCATTGAAGACGCGCCGCCCTTTATCAGCTCCACCGTCGAGTGGGCGCGGGGTGATGCGCCAACGGCCGGCGAGCACAACGCCGAAGTCTTCGGCGAGCTGGGTGTGCCCGGTGATGAGCTGGCGAAGCTCCGCGAAGAGGGAGCGGTGTAGCGTGAAGGACTCGGCTGATGTTTAAACAAGTCCTTCACGCCGTACGTGTCCTGGACCTTGCTCCCGGTTGGTCAGCCTATGCCGGGCGCCTCCTCGGAGATCTCGGTGCAGAGGTCATCAAAATCGAAGCATCGTCTGGCGACCCGTTGCGCGGCGCGCCCGACTTCGAGCGCTTGAACGCGAACAAGTACGGCTGCATGCTGGACGTCTCGACCGGCGATGGCCGTGATGTGCTTCGTCGACTCGCCGCCACCGCGGACGTGGTGATTGCGCCGCCGGGATCGATCGACGCCGACTCGCTCAGGGACGGGCGTCCCGGTCTGATCATCGTCTCGCTTCCTGGAGATGCTACGGTCGAGCAAGCGATTTCAGCGGCAGCCGGTGTTGGCGTCGCGCTCTGGGACCGCCGCCGTACCGGCGAAGGCAGCACGATTGAGGTGACTCATTCCGATAGCAAGAAGCGGCGAACGATCCCTGCTGGCGCACCGCTAACAGAGACTGTATCCGCGCTCGTCGGCGACCTGCAAATCGAGAGTTGTCCCTGGCATCTCAGTGAATGTGCCACGCACATCCGATTACACGCGCCGGCGCTCCGGGAGCACAACGAGTACATCTTCGGAGAACTACTGGGCAGCTAGATGCCCGTCGAGGCTCCGATCAGGCCCCCTATCGAGAAGGTCACAGCGGCTGCTGCCGCCCCCAGCGCCACCTGTCGGCCGCCGCTGTAGACCGCGCTGCGGCCGGTGAATAGCGAGACTCCGGCTCCTACCGCAAACAGAGCCAGCCCGCTCATTGCCGCGCTTAGAGCGATCACTCCCGTCGACGCGCTACCGAAGAAGAACGGCAAAACAGGGACCAGCGCGCCCACGGCAAAGGCGACGAAGGAGCCGCTCGACGCGCTCCACGGTGATCCAAGATCGCCGGGGTCCAGTCCCAACTCTTCGCGGACAAGCGTGTCCAGCGCGATTTCCGGGTTCTCCATCAGCCGGGATGCCGCTGCGTCGGCCTCGTCCTTTGGGAATCCCTTCGCCTGGAAGATCAACGAAAGTTCCTTCGCCTCTTCCTCGGGCATCGCCTCGAGCTCGGAGCGCTCAAGCTCGATCTGCCGCTCGAACAGCTCTTTTTGTGCGCGCATCGAAACATACTCACCCGCCGCCATCGAGAACGCTCCGGCAAGCAACCCCGCGATCCCGGCCAGCAATATGAAGTCTGCACTCGTCGAAGCGCCAGCGAACCCCATTACGAGCGACGTATTGGACACCAGGCCATCGCTGATGCCGAAAATGCTCGCCCGCAGCGTGCCACCGCCACCCGTCTTGTGCCAGCGCTCTCGCGCCGCGATATCTTCGCCCGGCTGGAGCGTCGTCTCACCTGCGCCGCTGCGCATCATCCGCGACATCGTCAGCCTGTGCTCCCGCTCCTCTGGGGCGATCGACTGCGCCGCCTCGTCCTGCGCCATGTAGGCGCCGTACGCGCCTGCTTCCAGAGAGCGGATGATCGGGAGCACTGCGCGCACTCCAAACAGCCTGGCCGCCAGGCCGAGAAGCCGTATCTTCACGCTCGGCCCGTGCTCGCGAGGCTCGACACCGGCTTCGCGCAGTTTCTCCCGCCAAACGCCGGCGTGTCGCTCCTCGACAGCGGACAACTCCTCGAAGATGCGCCTGCGCTCCTGGTCCTTCTCCGCCTCTGCGACAAGCCGGTAAATGGCGATGCCGTCAATTTCGTCGTCGAGGTTGGCCTGGTAGCGTTTGATTGCCTCGGGATCGGACGGAGCTTTTGCTTCGGTGGTCACACGACCAGTCTACACGTGGCTCAGCGCGCCACCTTCAACCCAGACCACCTGACCGGTAAGGTAGTCCGAGGCTTCGGAGGACAGGTAGACGGCAACCCCGGCCACTTCTTCCGGCTTCGCGAGCCGCTTGTAGGGTAGGTAGCGCTCCAACTTCTGCCGCTCATCATCGCTGCCGATAATGCCCATGCCTTCAGTCCAACCGGCGCCGATGGCATTCACGTTGATGCCCTCACGCGCGAACTCAAGTGCGAGCGCGCGCGTCAGGTTGAAGACACCGGCCTGTGCCGTGCAATAAGCAGAGCCGTTGGCCATCCCGCGCTCGCCCAGTACCGACGCCACGTTGATGATGCGACCCTTGTCCTGCGCCAGCATCACCTTCGCGGCGGCCTTCGAGGCGAGGAACATCGACCCAACGTTCGCGTCCATTACCCTACGCCATTCATCGAACGAGGTCTCGGCGATCGGTTTCGCGAACGGGAGGTCCTGCGCGTTGACGAGCACGTCCAGCCGTCCGAACTCCGCAACCGTCCGTTCGACCAGAGCGTTGACGTCGCTTTCGGAGGCGGCGTCGATCGATTGCGCAAAGCTCTTGCGGTTGAGCGCCCACATCTCGTTGGAGCAAGAGTTGGCGATCACCTCTTCGGACTGCGAGCGCGTGGTCGTCGCGACTGCTACATCGGCTACTGCTTCGGCAAGTGCTACGGCGATCGCGCGGCCGATAGGGTTGGACGCACCGATGACCAGCGCCTTACGGTCGAGCAGCGAGAACTCTTCTGTCATTGGGTCACCTCGCTCGGCAGCTCAACCCGGGGCGCGAATCCCGTGGGCGCGTGGCCGGCCGCGAGCCCACCGCCGTCAAGGACCACGATCTGTCCGTTCATGTACGAGGTAAGGTCGGATGCCAGGAAAACAGACAGCAGTCCGATCTCATGATCACCGCCGAGGCGGCCCATCGGCACGAACTTACCTCCGCGCCACCATTCGATCATCGCCGGGTTGTCGTGGGGAAAAAGTCCGGGGGCTATTAGATTCGCCTGGATGCTGGGCGCGTAAGTCAGTGCCAGCGCCCGGGTGAAGTTTATTAGCCCGGCCTTGGCTGACGTGTAGATGAAGTTGTCGCGGGCGACCCGGAGCCCGAAGCCTGAGGTCACGTTGATGATCTTGCCGCTTCCCTGCTCCAGCATCTGCTGAATCGCCGCGCGCGAGCAGTACATCGCCCCGGTGAGGTTCGTGTCGACGCCGACGCGCCAGTGGTGGTCGTCGATGTCGACGAGCCTGTTCTGCATGCCGGGCGTGGCACCACCAGCGTTGTTGACGAGGATGTCGATACGACCGAACTTGTCGACCGTGCTCTGCACCATGGCCCTCACGGATGAGGAGTCGGTGACGTCACACTCCACCCACTCGGCCGCGCGACCGTGTCCGCGCACCATGTCCGCCGTCTCCTCCACCTGCGACTTCGTTCGTGCGGTCGCAACGATGTCCGCACCAGCCTGCGCCAGCGAAATCGCCATCGCCCGCCCGAGGCCGCGCCCTGCACCGGTGACGATGGCGACCTTGCCGTTCAGCTTGAGTTTGTCGAGAACGCTCATCTAGGCCTCCGCCTTCTTCGCCGCGCGACCATCCCCGAACCTGGCATCGCGCCACTCTAGCGCCGCTTTCAAGCCCTTCTCCTTCGCCATCGTGTAGAACTCGGTGACGACGGGCGCCTGGCGGGCGATGGCGTCTCGTTCTGTGGCCAGGCGTTGCATCGTACGCGCGCCCATCAGCTCCAGCGCGAGGTTCACGGTGCGCTTCTGTGCTGCCAGCAGGTCAACGTCGATCAGGGCCATGCGTGATGCGAGGTCGCGCACCTCTTCGTCGAGGCGCTCGGTTGGGACCGCTTTCAAGACGAGGCCGATGCGTTCGGCGTCCGCGCCGGAGATCGTATCTCCGGTGAGCAGCAAGCGTTTCGCCCACATCGGGCCGACGAGGTAGGTCCACATGTGGTTCACCGGCGAGCCGAGCGCGCGCACCGGAGGGTAGCCGATCTTCGCGTCTTCAGCGGCAATCACGACGTCGCAAAGGAAGGCGACGTCTGTCCCACCGGCGAGACAATGCCCGTGGATGCCGGCGACGACGGGCTTGTGCATCTCCCAGATCGTCATACGCATTTGCGTCGCCAGTTCGAGGCCCCAGATGTCGCGCTCCATGGTGTGGTGGCCGGCGGCATGAGTCATGCCCTGCGCCCGAGGCGGCTCGATATCGTAGCCCGCGGAGAACGAACGGCCGGCACCCTGCAGAGTGACAGCATGGACGGCTGGATCGCGGTCTGCCTCTAGGAGCGCCGTCTGCAGCTCCGTCTGCATCTGCCAAGAGATCGCATTCAGCTTATCGGGGCGATTCAGCGTGATGCGAACGATGCGGTCCGCGGGTTCGTAAAGGATGGTTTCATATGCCATGGGCGGCTCCTTTGCGGTCAACCGGCCGCGCGCCCAAGCTTATCGCTCAGTCGCCGGAAGCGGCAACCGCGGACACGACATCTGCGGTGGAGGTCGCGTCAACGTAGACACCAGCGCCGGAGCGCTTCATCTCCTTACGGGCGTGACGCTCGAAGAACTCCCGCGCCTGCTCATCCGTCACACACGATACGGAGGCGTCGATCCCGCCCAGTTCCTTGCTGAGCTGCCGCACCATCACCCGCACGGCTGCCTCGTTGGAGGCGTCGATTGCCTGGGAGATGGCGCCCAGCCTGCGACCGAGGCGCTGCACCGCGAAAGCGGCGTCAGCGGCTGGCACCGAGGCGACGAGCGCGAGCGTCGCGCCGGCAAGATGAAGCGCGTCCGCTGTTTCCCGGCCGAGGTCAGTCTCCGCGCCGAGCAGCAGGACGCGTTTGTCGTCGAGTAGCGGCAAGCTACATCGCGACGGGCATTACGGCCTCGTACAGATGGTGACTGGCGTGGAGCACCGCTATGTTCTGCAGAATGTCGCCGGCCGGAGCGTTCAGCTCAGCGAAGGTCATCTTGCGCGCCATTTGCGCATCGTCGAGCGCCTTCAGCCATTCGATCGTCTTGCCGTAGTTCGTCTCGATCGCCTGCACGAGCTGGGCGGGCGTCATGTTCGCTAGCGAGGCGATAGAGGCGGCGTTCAGCTGCGCGATGTTGTTGCTCTGCGTCAGGTCCGCGTCTTCGGGAGCGTTCAGCATCGCAGGCCCCATCATGGGAAACATGCCGGCGACCGAAGCGAGGTGGGAGAACACCTCCTTTGGGGTCCAACCCTGCGAACGCTTGGTCTCCCAGTCGTTGCGCGCGTCGAGGATTCCCGCCACGCGCTTCGATTCGGTCACAACCGTCTGGATACCGCTGACGATTTCGTCCTTTGATGCCATCTTGCCCTCCTTCTGAGCTAAGCTGGCCGGATTCTAGCACGCGCCAAGTTAAGGCGTGACGTGATGATGGTCACATGATTGCGCTAAGTTATGCGGCGTTCTCGTAGAAGCGCACCGCCCCAGCCACACCAGCACCCTTATCGAGCCTGTACTTCTGCGCGAGGAGCTCCTGCTCTATAGCGAAAAGCAGCGCGAAGACGTTAGGCTCAGTGGAGCCGTAGCCCATCAGGCCGATGCGGACGATCTTGCCCTGCATGTGCCCGATGCCGCCGCCGATCTCGATGTTGTGGTTCTCGAGGATGCCTCGGCGCAGCTTCATCTCGTCGATGCCTTCGGGCACCTTCACAGTCGTCAGCGGCGGCAAGCGGTACCCTTCCTGCGCGTGCAGTTCCATCCCCATCGCTTCGAGGCCGGCCTGGAGCGCCTTCGCATTGCGCTTGTGGCGCTCGATGCGCGGTTCGAGACCCTCTTCGAGCACGATTCGCAGGCCTTCGCGCAAGGCGTAGAGCATGCTCATCGGCGGCGTGTGGTGGTACATGCGAGTCGTGCTGCCTCCGCCCCAGTAGCGACCGAGCAACTGCAGGTCAACATAGAAGCTTAGCGGCGGCGTTTCTCGCTTCTGGATGACCTCCATAGCCGCTGCACTCACTGTTAGCGGCGACATACCGGGAGGCGCCGAGAGGCACTTCTGTGTGCCGGAGTAGCAGACGTCGATGCCCCACTCATCGATGAGCAGCTCGCAGCCGGCAAGGCTAGTCACCGCATCGGCGAGGACGAGCGCGCCCTGGTCGTGGGCGATCTGGCAGATCTCGTCCATCGGCTGGAGGATGCCGGTGCTGGTTTCGCCGTGCACGATCATTACGGACTTCACGGGACCGTTGGCTGACTTCAATGCCTCGCGGATCTGGTCGGGTTCGATGATGTTCCCGAACTCGGCCTCGACGGGAATGACGGTAGCGCCGCAACGCTTCGCCATGTCGGCGATGCGCGTCCCGAAGAAGCCGTTAAGACCAACGATGACGTTGTCGCCGGGCTCGGTGATGTTGTAGACGGCCGCCTCCATGCCGCAGGTGCCGGTCCCGGAAATCGCCATCGTCATGTCGTTCTCGGTGCGGAAGACAGTGCGTAGCGGCCGCTGCGTGTCGTCGATCACCTGGATGAAGGTCGGATCGAGGTAGCCGATGACGGGCTGCATCATCGCCCGGTAGACCCGCGGGTTCACGTTCGACGGCCCGGGCCCGAGGAGGTTCCGCTGCGGGATGACGAGGTCGTTGAGGTCGCCGGCCATATGCGCCCTAGTCTAGCGCATCATGCGTCTAAGGTAGCCAGCTGCAGTCGACTCACTTCCGGAAAGTCACCGAGTCGATGCGTGCGACCAGAACCTCCGCCATGTGGAGTGCCAACTCTGGACTGGGCGTCTCCTTTGGGGTAAATCCCACCACTGTGGCTATGACGGCGCCACGCCTGAAGGCTACTGCGGCGTAGGCATGCACCGGTCGCGTGCCACAGGTACCAATCTCCCAAACCGTCGAAAGAAGAGTGCTTCCAATAGCTTCATCTCCGATTTCCGAGTTAGGGAGTACCGTTACGGTTGCGCCTTCCACGGGCCGGGTGTAAGTATCTTTGATCTGCGTGAATGCGCCTTGGGCTTCGGACTCACTCGCGAACCGTGAAACGAAAAATTCAAAGCATGAGATCGTGGACACGTCCGTCGGCTCCTGAGGCAATTCGTATAGGATACGCGCGTTGGGTGGGCCGGCGGGTCCATCAGGGGCAATCACCGAGTGGGGTTCCGTGATCCTGACAAACGCGGATGGTACGTCTTCAGCGCTGGGCAGCATGGAGAATAATTCATCAATTGCTGGCGTCGATGTAGCGGCCGCCGAAAAGGACTCCTGCCGTCTCCCGTCAACGGTGTCGACAGTGCGTATTGCATTTTCTTCGGCGGCGGCCTTAGCTTGTCCCGGTGTAGAACCTTGTGCTTCTTCCTCCACATTGTCGCAACCTGAAAGGGCGACGATTGCTGCCATCACGAGCACTAAGCTGCGCATTGCCTACTCCAGTGCAGCTTCCCTATGAGGTTGGCGTCCAGCGCAGAATGGGCTTGCGGGCTGCCGTCGCCTCGTCGAGGCGCTTGAGCGGAGCGTTGTGCGGAGCCTGCTTCACGATCTCAGGTGTCTCGATCGACTCGCGGTCTATCTCAAGCATCGCATCGCAGAAGGCATCGAGCGCCTCGATGCCCTCGGTCTCGGTGGGTTCGATCATCATCGCCTCGTCGACGATCAGCGGGAAGTAGATCGTGGGCGGATGAAAGCCGTAGTCGATCAGCCTCTTGGCGATGTCCAGCGTCTTCACGCCCCGCTGCTTCTGGCGTGAGCCGGAGAGCACGACTTCGTGCATGCAGTTGCGCTCGACCGCCAGCTTGTAGGCGCCGCGCAGCCGTGACTGCACGTAGTTGGCGTTGATGACCGCGTTCTCGCTGATCGCGCGCAGGCCTTCGGCGCCCATCGACTTGATGTAGGTAAGAGCGCGGAGTAACACGCCGAAGTTGCCGTGAAACGCCATCGTCTTGCCGATGCTCTTTGACGGTCGCGTCGGGCTGAAGCCCGACCCTCTATTGGTGATGATAGGCGCCGGTAGGTAGTCGGCGAGAACTGACTTCACGCAAACGGGGCCGGCGCCCGGGCCGCCGCCGCCGTGGGGTGTCGAGAATGTCTTGTGCAGGTTCAGATGGACGACATCGAAACCCATGTCCCCGAAGCGCGCTCGCCCGAGGAACGCGTTCTGGTTGGCGCCGTCGCCATAGAGCAACGCGCCATGCTCGTGGATTAGCTGCGCCACTTTACCGATGTGCGGATCAAACAGGCCGAGAGTGGACGGCAGCGTGTACATCATCGCCGCGACCGTCTCGTCTAGATTCGCCGCCAGAAAATCGATGTCAGCGTTGCCGTTTGCATCCGATGGCACTGACACGACGGTGAAGCCGGCCATGGCCGCGGTCGCAGGGTTCGTCCCGTGCGCGGAGTCAGGCACCAACACCTTCGCGCGTTTCGTGTCGCCTCGTTCCAGGTGGTACTTCTTGATCATCAGGATGCCGGACAGTTCGCCTTGTGCACCGGCCGCCGGCGCGAGGCTCACCGCATCCATACCGGTGATTTCGGCGAGCGCCTGCTGAAGCTCGAACAATACGGTAAGCGCGCCCTGCACTGTTTCTTCGGGTTGCTGCGGCAGCGCTTGCGCGTAGCCGGGCAGCCGGGCTATGTCCTCGTTTATCTTCGGGTTGTACTTCATCGTGCAGGAACCGAGGGGGTAGAAGCCGGTGTCCACGCTGTAGTTCAGCCGGCTCAGACCGATGAAGTAACGGATGACATCGTTCTGCGCCATCTCCGGCAACCGCAGCCGGTCGCGGAGGAGGGCCGCGTCCGGCAACTCTGCCTGGGGAACGTCGATCGGCGGAAGAATGACGCCCTTCCGCCCGGGCCGGCTGCGATCGAAGCTGAGAGCTGCGCCGAAGTCGGCGGCGTAGGCTCCCGATTCGGCGATGGTGCGTTCGGGAGTGCGGTCAGGGCTGGGGCCTTGACCCACAGGAGCGTCGGTCATGGTCATCGCGCCACCTCTGCCAGCGCGTCGCGCAGCCGTTCGATCTCTTCCCGCGAGTTCATCTCGGTGACGCAGACAAGCATTCCATTTTCAAGGTGCCCCGAGACGTCCAGGCCACCGATTATGTCGCGTTCCAGTAGCAGCCGGTTGATCTCGGACGGCGGTTTCGGACAGCGCACGACGAACTCCTTGAAGAACGGCGTCTCGAGGTCGACTTCGTAGCCGGGCAGGTTCTGAATGATCTGCGCCGCGTAGTGGGCCTTGTGGTAGCAGGCCTCAGCGACCTGGCGCATGCCGTGCTTCCCGACCGTTGCCAGGTAGACCGCTGCAGCCAACCCAACAAGCTGCTGGCTCGTGCAGATGTTCGATGTGGCGCGCTCGCGACGGATGTGCTGTTCGCGAGTCTGTAGAGTAAGTACATACGCCGTCCGCCCGTCGCGGTCCGTGGTCTTGCCTACGATGCGACCCGGCATCTGGCGAATGTACTCGTTGTCGCAGGTGAAGAGGCCGAGATACGGACCGCCGAAGTTCGGCGCCCAGCCCAGGCTCTGACCCTCACCGACGGCGATGTCGGCGCCATAGTCGTTTGGCGATGCCAGCATGCCCAGCGAAATCGGGTCGGCCGCTATGATAAAGAGCGCGCCCGCGCCGTGCGCCTCCTCGCCCATCTTGTGAACGTCACCTAGCGTGCCGAGGAAGGCGGGCTGCTGGACGGCGAGGCACGCATAGTCGGAAGTCATGCGGTCTGCTTCGATAACTTCAACCTGCAGTTCCGGCCCGAACGCGTACGTCCGCACCACATCGAGCCAGTCAGAGTTCACGCTCGGGTGGATAGCGATGCGATTTCGCCCTGTGATCCGACAGGCCATCAAGCAGGCCTCGGCCAGCGCAGACGCGCCGTCGTACATGCCGGCGTTGGCCACGTCCATCCCGAACAGCTCGCAGGTCATCGACTGCAACTCGAACATCGTCTGGAGCGTGCCCTGGCTAATCTCCGGCTGGTACGGCGTGTAAGCGGTGTAGTACTCGCTGCGGCCGACGATGTGCGAGACGGTGCTGGGGATGAAATGCCGGTACGCGCCGCCCCCGAGGAAGCACGCGGTCCCGTTGCCCGCCACACGATTCGTGTGCGCGAGGTCGGACAACTCGCGCGAAAGATCGAGTTCGCTTGGTGCGAGCGGCAGGTTCAGGCTGTCGATGCGGAACTCCGCCGGGATGTCGGCGAACAATTCGTCTGCCGTTGCCACCCCTATGGCTTCGAGCATCGTGCCACGGTCTTCGTCGGTATTCGGGATGTAGGGGTGCGGGCTCGAGGCCATTACTCCGCCGTCTCCAGGAACTTCTCGTACTCATCCGCGGACATCAGGCCATCGGGTTCGCTCGAAAGCTTCACTTTCACCATCCAGCCTTCATCGTAAGGCGAGTCATTCACCCACTGCGGGTTGTCGTTCAACCCGTCGTTGCGTTCGGTCACCTCACCGGTCACCGGTGAGAACAACTCCGAGACTGCCTTCACCGATTCGATCTCGCCGAACTTCTGCATCGCGGTGACCGCGGTGCCCGGCTCCGGCAGGTCGACGAATACGATGTCGCCCAGCTGGTCCTGCGCGTAATCGGTGATTCCCACGGTGCCGGTGTCACCTTCCACCTTTACCCACTCGTGTTCCCTGGTGTACTTACGATCGCCGGGACTGGCCAAGCGCTACTCCTTCTTTACCTTCTTTGGTCGCTTGTAGAACGGTCGCTGGACTATCTCGACAGGAAGCATCTTACCCCGCACGTCGATATCGAACCGAGTGCCCTCAGCGGTCATCTCTGGTGGCACAAACCCCATCCCGATGCTCACCGCAAGTGTCGGCGAAAACGTGCCGCTCGTGACGACGCCTATCGCGTCGCCTTCATGCAATATCGGGTAACCGTGCCGCATCACACCACGGTCGAGCGCCCGCAGGCAGACCAAGTCGCGCCTTACCCCCTCGGACGCGACACGCTCGAGCGCCGAACGTCCAATGAAGTCCGCCTCATCGTCTAGCGAGAGCACCCATTCCAGACCAACCTCGAACGGATTAGTCGCCTCGTCCATGTCATTGCCGTAGAGCAGTAATGCCGCCTCTAGCCTCAGCGTATCGCGCGCGCCGAGGCCGCACGGGACGACGCCGGCTTCCAAAAGTTCACGCCAGAGATCGGGTGCTGCTTCCGCGCCGATCACCAGCTCGAGTCCGTCTTCGCCCGTGTAACCAGTCCGAGACGCGAAGAGTCGATGCCCGCGCCAGTCTGTTTCGGCGCAGTGACGCGGATTGATCGAGCGCACGAAGTCACCCCCCATGCGTTCGATGGCTTCCGGGCCCTGCACCGCGATCATCGCCGTCGCCTCGTGGCGGTTTACAAGCTGCGCATCGAACTTCGATACGTGTTGGTTCATCCACTTCCACATCTTCGGCGCGTTCGAGGCGTTCACCACGATGAGGGAACGCTCGGGCGCGAGGCAGAAGACGTACACGTCGTCCAGGATGCCGCCGGCCTCGTTGCAGGCCGCCGAGTAGTGGCCCTCCCCTGGTTCCAGGCGGGTCATGTCCCAGGTGCAGATGTAGCGAAGGTAGCGCCCGGCGTCCGAGCCCAGAACCTCGAAGCGCCCCATGTGCGAGACATCGAACATGCCGGCGTGGCCGCGCACGGCGTTGTGTTCCTCGATGACGCCGGTGTACTGGACCGGCATCTCCCAACCGGCGAACGGCACCATCCGCGCCGCAAGGCGCACGTGCTCATCGAAGAGCGGAGTGTGCAGAAGAGTTTTCGTGTCAGGTGACATTTGCCCGTTGGCCTTCACTGTAGGTACGGGACATACTGCCGCTGCGCCCCGGTAGCTTAATGGACAAAGCGCGGTGCTGACTACGCCGCAGATGTGGGTTCGAGTCCCGCCCGGGGCGCCTCTCGAATGCCAGTCCGAGGCTGACAGCGGGAGGGGATTCGGATATAATCCTAGGCGGCGTAGTCAGAAGTGCGCAGTCCATTTGGGCTACCGTAGAACGGAGCGATCTACTGGTCGCTCCGTTTTCGTTTATTAGAATATGAGTTTGCTTAGTGAGAGAGCGCTCATTCCAATTGAGCTTCCGGAAGACGGAGCGGGTCACAGACTCGCTCCGTCTTCGTTTAGCGGCTCCCAATGGCGACGCCGCAAATCGCCGGTTAGCCGGCCGAGGCCGGGGTACGGCGAATGCACCGATACTATCGTTGCCTTCTTCTCCAGCGCCTTCTCCGTAAAGCGACGTTTAGTCTCCAGCGTGACCAGCGGCAGGATATCGAAAGCCGAGATCCAGGCCAGGCGTTCCAGCATCACAGGATGCTGCGCCAGCTCGCCGCAGTACAACGCGTACTCGCCCTCTGACTCCACCTCTACCACAATATGGTCCTCCGTGTGGCCGGGCGCGGGCACGATTCGGACGCCGGGGACGACCTCAGTCTCGCCGTCAGTTAGTTCGACCTGTTTTCGCTCGTCAAGCGGCACGAAGTTCTCCGCCAGGTACGTGCCGCGTGTGCGTTCGTTGGTGTGAGTCGCCGCTTCCCACTCGCCGCGGGCGATCAAGTACTTCGCCTTCGGGAAGGCGGCGGCAACGCGGTCTTCCTCGCTCACCGTGTTCCCGCCGCAGTGATCGAAGTGCAAGTGTGTGTTGATCACCACGTCGACATCTTCCGGCGCGATACCGGTGGCGCGCAGGTTCTCGAGGAGGTGACCGCTTTCTTCGGTGCTCACCGCACCCGGGGCACGCTGGCTCTTAGAACCACAACCCGTGTCCACGAGGATCGTCTTTCCTTTGCCACGGATGACCAGCGAGTTCAAGCCGAGACCCATCCTGTACTTCTCGTCCAGGGGGCCGGCGTACTCCTCCCACATGACGCGCGGGACAAGGCCGAAGACGGCGCCGGCGTCCTGCCGCAGAACGCCGTCCGATACGACGAGCAGCTCAAACTCGCCGATGCGTAGCGGGCGGGCCTGGTACGGGGCAACTACCTGGAATACCTCCAGACGGGCGACGATCTCAGGTTGTCACTCATATGGAGGTCGGTCAACCAGTGGGCCGCTGCGGAATTGTGGATGTTCCGCCTGCAACGTACGACCTGCCCGTGTAGCAGGTCTATGATTCTGTCCTCTAACTGGTCAGTGAAAATGTCCTCTGGATAGGCCTGGGTGGTTTAAGGCTGAAGCGCCTCCAGGGGTGGTCGGCTGGTGGCTTCCATGGGCTACTGGGTAGGCGCTTAGGTTTCGTGGGTGGGGCTGGCTTCTCTTCTGCTTTGCCGCGCTGCTTCACTCGCAGGTCGCCTGGCTGTGCGGGCTGGCGGGCGATGCAGGCGCCCTGGTAGTGGACGGAGGCGCTGCCATCGAGGTGTTCACGAACCTCGACGCGGCATCGGGCGTAGGAACGGCGCCGGGGGCCGGGCGGGATGTGGATCCTCCGGCCCTCGAGGTAGACGACGTTGTCCACGTCGCCGGTCGCATCGTCGATCGCCCCGACGAGGGTAAGCCAGGGGCCGTCCGGGCCGAGCCACTGGTGGCGGCTGCCGTCGAACTGTAGAAGCATCCCCGCCTGCGGCATCCGCTCGCGA